>ENA-OWOU01000552-OWOU01000552.1-gut-metagenome-genome-assembly--contig:-NODE-552-length-22276-cov-18.482004_pt1 | contig 22276 bp, 15 predicted proteins | sample MGYA00248248_ERZ651801 | MGnify/ENA primary metagenome ERZ651801 (study PRJEB26908, sample SAMEA4031710) | gut metagenome | biome: gut; feature: normal infant; material: stool | place: China | collected... | reverse complement strand
TTAAATGTAGAGGGAGTGGTGCCATAGAAATCGACAAAGTGCTTTCTGAAGGTGGGGATGTCATTATAACCAACCATTTCGGCCACCTCCTGAACATTGTATTTGCGGCTTCTCAGTAATTCGGCAGAGCGTTTTAAGCGGACTCCTCTTACTAATTCTATGATAGTGAAATTAGTGAGTTGTTTTACTTTTCTGTAAAGGGTAGGTTGACTCATGTTCAGCATTTCGGCCAGTTTTTTCACATTGAATTCCGGATTTTGTAGGTTCTCATTTACAATATTCAGAATTTGTGTGATAAACGGGTCTTCTATGATGATTGTTTCCGTATTTTCTTCTTGCGAGCCGTTGACGGTGATGGAAGGCATTAGTAGTTTGGTATAAATTTGTTTCAGTTCAGTCCGGCTTTTTATTAAACGTTTTACTTTGGTGCGGAGAATCTCCGGATTGAACGGCTTCAGAATATAGTCATCAGCTCCTAGTTCTATTCCTTTCACTACATTCTCGTCATCTGTTAAAGCTGTCAGTAGAATAATAGGGATATGGCAAGTTTTTAGATCTTCTTTCAGGATACGGCAACATTCAAAACCGTTCATGACAGGCATCATGACATCCGTTATTACAAGATCCGGTATTTCTTTGCGTGCCATTCTTACTCCTTCTTCCCCATTTTCCGCCATAATAATGTTATAGGTAGCAGAGAATAATACTTTCAGATAGAGGCGGATATCTGCATGGTCTTCAACAACCAGTAGTTTGTATTTGGTTTCGGGGTTGTCAATAGGTCTGGCAGTTATGCTGTTTGCTATTTCCTGTTGTTTCTTATCCTCTGCGGTAATCATTGCTTTATTTGGATCTTCCATTATTGTTTCGGGTTCGATGAAACATACGTTTTCATCATTTTTCAAATGTTGTTTACCTAGAGGGATATAAAGAACAACTCGGGTTCCTTTATTTTTTTCTTGAGTGATTTGGATATCGCCGTGGTGGGCGAGTACTGTCGTTTTCATAATTTCAATGCCTAATTCGGGGTGTAGCCGGTTGCTTGGAGGGTTGTAATTATCCGATCCAAGGAAAATAACAGAGGACTCTTCTATCATTTCTTTCCCGTCATCCTCTATAGTAAAAAGGCAGAAATCCTTTCCGTTGATAGTATTGGTGTTTACAGTAAAACGGATGGAACCGGAATACGAAATGTGCCGGTAGGCATTGGATAATATATTGCTTAGAATAAAGGTTATCTTTTTCCGGTCAATCCATATTTCTGTATTTATTTTGTTGTCTTTGTCATAATGCAGGTTAATGGGACTGACGTTCAGTAGCTCGTGAGAGGCACGAACTACAGTGTCGGCTATCACGCTGGCGGGATAGGGGGCCACATTCAATTTAAGATTGTAACTTTCTTGCTGATGAATATTCAATAGCTGGTTACAAATGTCTTGCAGGCTGATTGAATTCCGATAGGCCATTTTAGCTTTTTGCAGGAATGATTCCGGAAAGGCTGTATTAGTAATCATTTCTTTTAACGGAGCAGTGATGAGTGATAACGGGGTGCGTAATTCCTGTGCCAACATATACCTGATTTGGTCACGCAATTGGTGGTTTTTCTCTTCTTCTTTTCTTATTTCCGTTTCTTCTTCCAGTTTTTCTTTCAGTTTCACTTCTTTGGCTTTGTAAACTTGCCGTTTTTGTAATTTCCGGTTAAAGTACATCCATGTAAGCAAGGAAATAATGATAATAGCCAAGATGTATGCGGCAATGGCCCATCCGGTTACAGCCCAATATCTATTTACATTGATAGATAACCGGGTTATTTGTTCATTTTCTTCCAACGGATAAGACGAGCGTATTTCCAGCACATATTTCCCAGGAGCGATATTGTTGAGTTTTATATGATCGTCATAATTCGTATTCCATTTTTCTTCTGTGGGTAACAGGCGATATTTCACTGTGTTGGGCGAGGTTCCGTATTTCAAATCACTTAGATAGAGAATCAAGTTGTTGTTATTGTGGTCTAAAGATAAATGTTCTATCAGGTACGCAGGTCTGTCCAGGATGACTTGTCCGTTTATTTTTTCTCCTATTTCTACTTTATTGTAATTAATATCTATATCGGAGATATGGAATTGGCGGTTACTTGAACTTTCTTTTAAAGTGCGCGGTTCAAAATAGAGCAACCCTGTAGAGTTCGCCCATAGTAATTTCCCGTCATTCAGCCGACATACATCGTAATAACTCTCCGGTAATGCATAGGTATATGATGCATTGTTCTTGTTATTCAGTGTGACAAAACCAGCATTGCTTCCCAGCCAGGTATTTCCATTCTTATCATCTATCATACAGCTTATGTGTCCGTTAGGCAAGTCCTTTTGCAAGATCATGGTAGAGGATACGGTTTTCTCTTTTCCGTCTATTTGGATAATTTTATCAGTGTACGAGATAAGCAGTTGGTTATAGTTGTTCAGATAAAGTGCCAATACTTTTCCGGGTGTCAGGTTTCTTTCCTTTTCATAACCACCGGTGAATTTTATTTGTTTCCCTTTACGGTTGGCACGGTGTATCCCTTTTTCAGTACCCAGCCACATGGTTCCATCTCCATCTTCGCATATGGCGGTTATTTTTTTGAATTCTTTCGTATAAGGTTGTGTCGCTATACATTCGTGTGTCTGATGGTTATAGACCGTTATTCCTTTTTCGGTGGCAATCCATAAATGGTTTTGTGAGTTTAGATATAGTTTCAAGATAGCAGCAGTTACAGCAGAGGCTGCTGTTTCGGGGTTTAGTTGATGAATCACTGTTTCACCGGTAGTAGGATTTACCCAAAGAATGTTTCCTTTGTTATCGCCGAACCATAGTCCTCCATTTCGATCTTTGTGCAGGCAATAATGATTATTCTTGTTACTTTTCTCCCATATGGAAAAGCGCAGATTGGGGGAGATCTTATTTTCTGTACTTTTATATATGCCATCTTTTTCGGTGACCAGCCAGATGTATCCGTCGGCATCTTGTGCTATACCATTCACATATCTTATTTCATCGCTCAACGGAATACGGTTGATTTCGTTTCCTTTGAGATTCAGTTTCAGTAATCCTCTACCGAAAGTTCCTACCCAAAGCACATTGTTGGATTTGTCAAAATGAATTTCGGTAATTCTGTTTTTGAGGATAGGGGCATAGTAAGAATCATGTTGGGTCAGGTCTATAATGTGGAATGGCGACTGGAGGTAGTTGTCCGTTTCAAATTTTATGGCTGACAGTGAGCTCCATGTGGCTATAATGAATGTGGTTTCATCTATTTGGATAATATCGCGTGTATCTTTTTGAATGAGGGATGACTGGTTGTTGTCATTCAGTGTGCGTGATGTTTTAGTGTTTGTATTATAACAGATGATTCCTTCGGTTTGGTCACAAATCCACACATTATTACCATATATATGTATTTTCTCAATGTTGTCGGCTTTCACAATACCTAGATCGGTTCCATTTATATGCTCGCTACTTTTATCGGAAACGTTATAAAGCAAGATTTGATTCTCTACTGTTAGTGCGCATAAAATATCTTCGTTATTATAAAGTCTTAGGACTTTTGTTTTTATATCTATAAGCGGTTGGGCAGTCAGTCGTATTTCATCTGCATTTTTCTCTATCTTTAACTCTACTATGGCATTGGAGGTCAAGGCATATAATTTGTCTTGCAGTACACATATATCCTGTATATTTTGCAATATCTCAGGGGTAGGTGAGATAAGTGGCATATAGATTCCACGCATCTTGTCAAAACAGGCTATTTGGTTTAAATTGGCGATATGAGACCATAGCAGATTGTTTGATGTTTCATATAAATGAGTTAAGGCACGTGGCTCTTTATCAATCAGATTGTAATTATGAAAATGTATTCCGTCATAGCGGCTCAGTCCAACATCGGTTCCTAACCATAAAAAGCCGACTTTATCCTGATAGATTCCAGTCAATGTATTGTTGCTCAATCCGTTTTGTTTGGTAAGTAGTTGGATACCACACTGGCGGAAATAACTTTGCGCATTAGTAGTTGATAGACAAAAACTACATAATAAGGTGATTATTAAAGATTTCATCATAATAAATTGTTTCACTTTTATTCCCCTGTAATCAGATTGGTCACGTACAATCTGCCTGATATTATTCCTTAATCTATTTTAGGAATTCCTACAAATATAGCAAACTATATTTTCATAACCAACTAAAAGTCATAGAAATATATTCTGTTTTTAGTATCAACAGGTTCGGTGAAAAGAAAGGATAATAGGTATTCCGTTCACATAGTTTTGTCTTGTCTTGATTATTAGACGATTGTATTTGAATGAAATACACCCCTTGTCTCTTGCTATTTTATTAAGGTATGTATACCAAGCTAGAAACAAGGGGGGAATGATGGTATATATTATAAAGTGATTATTGTATTATATATCATAAATTGTAGGAAAATGCAGCATCATGGTTTCGGGGATTATAGTTGCCCTTTATAGTGACAGGAATCTGCATATATTTGATTCCATTATCTATTACTTTCATATAAATATAGCTTTGGGATTCGAATTTATAATTTTTTGTGGCATTATCGGTAGCCAGGCTGAAACCTTTAAGATACCATTTTATCAAAGAAGAAGAACATTCCGCCTGATATCCGCCATAGTAGAGGCTTCCGTCATTGTAACAGTTCATATTTAACTGGATAGTGAAAGCATATTTATGATCTATTGTTTGCTTCATTACAATTCTAAGCCATGTTTGTTCTCCTTTGGTGGCAGTTTGAATATCAAGTTCTTCTTGAGCATCAGTATGTTTTCGTAGGACAGATAGAATATGGTCGGCTTCAGAAAGGCTGATAGCCGGTAACTCACTTAATTTTAACTTGTCAGAATTGTTTTCCTCGTATGTAACGCTTCTGGCTCCATACGTTTTTTCCAAGAGATACGTTGAAACTGAGTTTTCAACGGGGTCATTACCATCTGCAGAGCAGGATGCCAAACTCATCATGACGAGCATGGCAATTATTAAATGCATTGCCTTCATAGAACTATAATTTTTTATTGTTTTTTTTGATTATGTGAATGATTGACCCATTATCATCCGTTACAAAAGTAGGTATTCTTTTCATGTATCCAAATTATTTTCAAGCTTTTTTGATGAAAACACCCTCTTTTTGATGAAAATACCTGCTATGTTGGAAAGAAGGAGTTGTTTGGCTATATAAGGGGGTGTTTTTATCATGATGAAAGGATTTTCATTTATGGATGGAGAAAGCTCCGTTGGTGTTCCATTTGATAGTTGGAATGTTTCTCATTGAATGGATGTTCTGTTTTTGACGGAAATAGGAACTAAGATTGTTTTTTGTTCATTCTGTATTTTGCCGAAACCACCTCTTAATAAAGATTAATTTGCCAATATCCTGTTAAAAGAATAGCCTCTACCTTTGTGATGTAAAAAATAACTTAGCTAGAGAGAATTGAATATGGTAATACGAAGATTTTTATTTTCATGGGTGTGTCTGCTGGCTTCTTCCTTATTTATGTATGGACAGGTGGCTGTTAAGACTAATGTGGCGATAGATGCCGTCGCCATACCAAACTTAGGAGTGGAAGTAGGGTTGAGCAAGAAGCTTACAGTGGATATTCCGTTTTATTATAATCCCTGGAAATACAGCGATAATAAAATGCTGAAACTGGTGATGGTACAGCCCGAGTTGCGTTATTGGCTTTGTGATAAGTTCAATGGTCATTTTTTCGGTTTCCATTTAATGGGAGGAGCATACAATACTACCGGTATTGATTTGCCGTTTTCTCCTTTCGATGATTTGAAAGACTTCCGTTATAAGGGACATTTTTATGGCGGCGGTGTCAGTTACGGTTATCAGTTTGTGCTGGGACGCCATTGGAATCTGGGCGCCACCATCGGTTTGGGTTATGCTTATGTGCGTTATAAGAAATATGAGTGTGAAGAATGTGGAGATATGTTGGAGAAATCCAACAAGAATTATTGGGGTCCTACTAAGGCTGCTCTGAATCTTATTTATATATTCTAAAAATTACGGATTATGAAACTTATATGTTATATACTTCTTATATTATTGATACCGGCTATTCCGGTAGGTGCACAGACATTATCAGGTGGTCAGGTACAAGTCAGCAATCAGTCAATCTTGATTAGTGATAATGGACAGGTGATGATAGGAATGGATATCACGTTGCCGGCTGCAATGGAGCTTTCTTCCAACTGTGTGGCAACTCTGACTCCGGTTTTGAAGACACAGGATAACAGTTATAACAGGATTTTGCCTGCTATTTGGGTATATGGGCGTATCCGTTCCATCGTGCAACAGCGTGAACGCAGTATTCCGTCGGATGCATATACCATTCTTCGTCGTAAGAATGGAACGGAACAGACTGTAAATTATTCAGCCCGTATTCCATACGAGAAATGGATGAATGGTGCAGAACTGGAACTGCAGGCTGCTATACGTGGCTGTGCCGATTGTCAGAAAGAAGAAAACAATGCTTTTATAACTCGTGCCAATTTGGAACGCTATGTGGTAAAACCTGTCGTGGCATTCGTTTCTCCTGCTGTCGAGGCTGTGAAGAATCGTGCCGAGGAAGGACGTGCTTATTTGGATTTTCCGGTAAATCAGATGAAGATTTATCCTGATTATCGTCGTAATCCATCCGAACTGGCTGCTATCAAACATACGGTGGATGTAGTGAAAAATGATGTCAATACTACCATTACTGAAATAGCTATTGTGGGTTATGCTTCTCCTGAGGGCAGATATGCGGCCAATGCGCGTTTGGCTCAGGGGCGTGCTGAGGCATTGAAGAGTTATGTAATGAATGAGTATGGCTTTAAAGCGGATTTGTTCAAGGTGAATTCTGTACCCGAGGACTGGGTCGGACTGCGTGCGTATGTGGCTAAGAATGATTTACCGCTGAAAGAAGAGATTTTGTCCATAATAGATAAGAATGAGAGCGATTTTGACGTGAAGGAGGAACGCATTAAGGCCTTGGATGGTGGAAAGGTATATGCCGCATTACTACAGGATTGTTATCCGGCTTTGCGTCACTCTGATTACACTGTACGTTATGTAGTTCGCGGATTTGATGTGGAAGAGGCGAAACAGATTATAAAGATCCGTCCTCAGCAGTTGAGCTTGCAGGAAATGTTTTTGGTTGCCCAAACATACGAAAAGGGGAGTGACGAGTTTAACGAAGTGTTCGATGTGGCAGTGCGCATGTTCCCTGATGACCCAACAGCGAATATAAACGCTGCCGCTATCGAACTCCAACGAGGTGACTTGCAACAGGCGGTACGTTATTTGGATAAGGCCGATGCACAGGCGAGTGCGACGCTGAACAACAGAGGCGTACTGAAACTGTTGCAAGGGGACCTCGACTCTGCTGAGAGTTATTTTAAACAGGCGCAGGCCAAGGATTCCGCCGAAGCCGGAGTCAATTTGGAAGAAGTGACCAATAAACGTAAGGATGAAGCAATCTTTGTAAAATGAAACATATAGACAAACAGTACAATAAAAGATGTTAGAAGAAACTTGTTCTTTGCGAAAAGCGCAAGGTAAAATCCGGGGTAGTGGAGTCTATTCCCGGATTTTGAATTTTATGGCTATAGCTATTGTTTGATTCAACTGTTACCGGTTACGATGAATGCTATGTCCAGCTTTCCGGAAGTAATTTCCCTCAAATCTGATTCTTTTTCGTTTCTTTGCATAAAAATCTTACAGCTCATAGATGACTAATGTTGTAGAACAAGCTAGTCATGTTCACCGTACAAGCCCAGTGTGTACGGCAGCATGAGACTATACATACGTACGCACAGGCTTATGCATGCATATGCATTGCCTTATGCGTAACGTACGTGTAAACCAGAGTTGCATTTCATTGATGAGCCCATGAAATCTATTCTGGACTATTATAAATTTGTCCAAAGTGCCATTTTTCTCTTTCAGCACTCGCTTTTCTTCTTCCAGTGGAAGCAAGCAGCTTTTATTCTCTACGTTTGAATGAAATACACCTTCCAATTCTTTATAAGCCCTAAATAAAGGTGCTTGGGTGAAAAGGAGGAACTTTTCAAAGGTAATATGATGTCTTGAAGAATTTAACAAATCAGAAATGTATACATTAAATCGGAAATATATTTTGTTTCCATGAATAAAAATATAGGTGGTAATTCCTTCACGGACTAGGGCATTTCTTTCTCTTTTGAAGAAAATGCCCTATAAAAAGTTCCTAAAAGTCATTTTGTCAAAGACGCCAATCTATTTTGTCGAAAACACCAATTAAGACCAGTCCTCATATTGACTTACCTTTGCAATGTCGACGAACAAGAATAGAAATTATAAAAAAAGAATTTATAAACTAAAAAACTTAAGATTATGAAGATTAAGGGTTTATTACTAGGAATGTTTGCATGCGCCGCATTGGTAAGCTGTACAAACGATGACATTGTAGAAGAAAGCGGCAATGGACAAGTGTTGAAGGGGGATGGATACATAGCTGTAGAATTCAGCATGGCAGGAAATGGGGGCGGAAGAGCTGCAACTTTAGGTGATTTTCAGGATGCTGAAGCTGCTGAAGTTAAGGTAACATCAGCCACCTTCTTCTTCTTGGATGCCAGCGGTAACAGTTGTGCTACTCCTTTTACTATTGAAGGGGATTTGTTGAATCCTTGGGAAGATGGAAGCGGAAGCATTGATGAAACTTCTTCTCCAGTAATTGTTATGGAGAATCCGACAGCAACTCCTGCTTCTATTGTAGCGATTTTGAACCCCATTACACCTATTAAGAATACAACGACAATGTATTCATTATCTCAATTGCAAGCTGCGGACTTGGCTCTTGACTACAGAATCCTTACAGAAGGTAACTTCGTGATGTCAAACTCTGTATATATGGATGCTAATGGTGCTCCTGTTGTAGGTGCTCCGGTTTCGGCTAGCAACATAAAGAAGACGGAGGAGGAAGCAAAGACTGATCCTAACCCGGTAAAAATCCCTGTGGAAAAAGTTGTAGCAAAAGTTGATATGGTTGCCGGACAAAATGTAAAAGGAAACAATGAGGAGCAAAAGATCGATGGCGGTGATCTCACTACTATTACAGCAGTAATTAAAGGTTGGTGGCTTGATAATACGAACCTTAAATCTTATTTGATCAAGAATATTGAAACTTCTTGGACTTACAATTGGTGGAATGACTTGAATAACAAGCGTTCTTATTGGGCAACTTCTGTTGAGGGAACTTTGGAACATGGTTCTTATAATGACAATACCACAGCTGCTAAGTACTGCTTGGAAAATACTTCTGAAACAGCTCACACCAAGATGGTTGTAGCTGCCGAACTGCAAATTGATGGTAAGCCTGCTTCTTTAATTCAATGGCGTAAGAATCTGTACACTGAAGACGGTTTTAAAACTCAGATTGCTAATATGGCTGAAGTTAGAAACTACTATATTTGTACAAATCCTGACGCAGCTGAAGCTGAGGATAAAGAATACGTTTCTTTAAAGAAAGACAATTTGGATTTCGCTTATAATACGACTAGTAATCCTGATGTTACCGACAAAGACTGGCAAGCCATTGTGAAGGTAAAGGCTAAGACTCCGCAGATTTATACGATTTCTGTGGTATCTGGTGAAAAAATAGCAACTCCTGTAACTCAGGAAACAGTAAATGCTTCTTTTAAAAATATCGCAACCTTCAAATATTGGAACGAAGGTAGAACATACTTTTATACCGACATTGAACATAATGGAAATATTTGCGGTATCGTACGTAACCACCTTTACAAGCTGACTATCAATTCTATCACCGGTTTCGGTACTCCTGTCCCTGATCCTGACAAGGAAATCATTCCTGAAAAACCGACAGATGATGAAAACTCTTATATCGCTGCTAAGGTTGAGATCTTAAGCTACAAGGTTGTTTCTCAAAGTGTAGATTTAAACTAATAAAAAAGCAATAACACAAAAGTGTGGAAGCCTTCGGGCTTCCCGCTTCTTTCTCTTAGAACAAAAATAAGCACTCTCCTACCAGTGCGAAGAGAGGTACGGCTTTGGAAACTACAGAATACAAGTTTCCCACTTAAGTAGAAATTCCCATTGCAGGCACAAAAAACTGCATACACCATATATAAACAAGAAGAATTTAAAAAAAACATCAATATGAAAGCACTGTCTTATATCGGAAAAATGAAGATGCGTACATTGATATTGGTCACTGTCGGCCTTTCAATGACATCCTGCAATGCCATCCTGGATGAAGAGGATGTAGACTGCTCTGTAGAGTTTCGGGTAAAGTTCAAGTATGACATGAATATGAAGTTTGCCGATGCTTTCGCCAATGAAGTGAAGTCCGTAGTGCTTTATGCCTTCGACAAGGACGGAAAGTTTGTCTATCAGCGCGCTGAGGAAGGAGATATACTGTCCGAAGACGGATATGACATGCCGATAGAAGTGCAACCGGGTGATTACGATCTGGTGGCATGGGCCAAAGGAAAAGGCGACGAAACCTTCTCCATACCGATACTGGCCCAAGGTGAATCCACCATAGAAGAACTGAACTGCAAGATGGACCGCATTTACAGCCGTGCTGCCGACGGTAGTGCCGAAGTGCGCAGTGACCTGCGTCCGTTGTTTCATGGACAGGTGCAGAGACAATCCTTCAGCAGCCGGGCGGCCACTACCCAAGTGGCTACCATCCAGCTGACTAAGAACACCAATAGTGTCCGTGTGGTGTTGCAACATCTTTCAGGCGAGTCAGTAGATGTAAATAACTTCACTTTCACTATTGAGGACGAGAACGGCTTCATGAACTATGACAACAAACTACTGGAGGATGAACCGCTAACCTATTATGCATGGCACACTGACTCGGGTACAGCAGACATGGACGAGAATGGCGCGCGTGCTACCACCTCGGTAGGAGTTGCTGTTGCCGAACTGACTGTAGGCCGGTTAGTCATGGAAAACAAACCCATATTAACCATCACCAACAAGGAAGGCGAGAAGGTACTTTCCATCCCTCTGATAGATTATGCCCTGTTGGTGAAAGGTTATTATAACCGCGATATGAGCGACCAAGAATATTTAGACCGCCAGGATGAATACAGTATGACTTTCTTCTTGGATGAAAATGACAAATGGGCAAGTTCTTCCATTATTATCAATTCGTGGAAGGTGGTACTGGATGATGTAGATCTTTAATTACCCGTTAAAAAGCAAACCTCATGAAAAAATGGTTATTATATATTATATATATCTGTGTGCTGGGTATGCTTATGGGCTCCTGCAGCAACTGCCTCGATGAGGATACATCATCATTGGCTACGGATAAAATCAGCGTCACTTTCACGCTGGCAATGAATGCGACAAGTTCACGTGCCATCATTACAGATGAGACGGGCAACAGCTACGAGAACCAGATTGATGCGGACGGTCTTCAAGTATTGTTTTACGATGCTAACGGGACAAAATGTCTGGGCAAAGTGGAGAATATAGTGGTATTCCGCACTGAGTCAGAGTACATTTATCAGTTCATGGGCAATCTGACTATTAAAGACGCTGTGGATTATACTTTGTCTTCATGCAAAGTGATGGTTTTTGCCAATAGTGCTGAAATGGGTACAAACACAGATCCGATGAGCCTGACTTTCGATTATGATGCTGAGAAATTCAAGAATGAAAGTGTGAATATCCCGATGTGGGGGATTGCTTCGTTCACCAATTTGCGTCTGGCCCCGGATACCAATACCGATTTGGGCACTATTTATCTGCTCCGTGCCATGGCAAAAGTGGAAGTGACCTTGTCCGATGAGGTGGCAGCCGAATTTAATTTGACTGGCGTCAGTCTGAATAAATACAATGAGAAAGGATATTGTCTGCCATCGGATGCTTCCGGCATTGAAAAAACAGATGATGCATGGCAGAACAAAGTGGGAGATATCGGATTATTCAACGGATTTTCGTCTCCCCGTACAGGTGAGTTGGCTTTTATGCCTACCAGAAATGGTTATGTCCTGTATCTGTCGGAATATGAGAACACGGATAATTCCGCATATATGACTGTAACTTTAACGGATAAGGCCGGAGAACGGGTAAAACTTAACGAGCCTTATCTTTATTTCAAGAATTATGATAAAGGAGAAAGGTTTAATGTCGTTCGTAATCATTGTTATCAATATAGGATTAAGAGTGTGGAGAATGGTGGAGAGCTGCAACTTACCGTTAAAGCGCAACCTTGGAATACCAATGAAGAAAACTGGAATTACACAGAAACTGTGACTGTAAAAGAGAGTGGAGTCATAAAATGGACTGAAGGTAGTTATGATACAATGCACGGAGCGGAAGTGTACATGAAATATACTACAACTGCCGAATGCACTTTTACTATAGATACTCCCGTGGGGGGTACATGGTATGCTTCTTTGATTCCAGTAAGCGGCAATTATGATGCTTTCACTTTTGAAGGCGAAACATCGGGCGAGGTGGGCAAGCAGGCTACACTAAGAATAAAGACTACACAGGATGATGTGACCGAGAATAGCAAAGCGGAACTTCAGATTGTGGTCAGGACAATAGATGGTCGTACCATTATGGTTAACAATTTATTGGGTCACTCCAGTTCTGAGACTAAATATACATTAGTTCAATCTAAATAATAAGATAACGGTATGAAGAAATATATATCATATATAAGTGTCTGGCTGATGATAATCATGTTCACTGCTTGTGCTGATGAAACCACGAACTCCATTGTTCAAGACGAACAGGCGGTGGTGACATTACAGCTCTCTGGCAAGACATTGGCCACTCGTGCTGTAATCGGGACTGAGGCCGGTGAAGATGATTGGAATGAAAATGTGATAAAAAGCGTAGATTGCTTTTTATATCCCAACGGTAGGACCGGAGAGGCAGCTGTTTTTTCTGTTACCGGAATCACTGTCAATGCTACGGGTACTGCTACTATCGCCATTAAGATACCCAATGATAAGATAGAAGCATTATTCGGAACGGGGAATACTTGTCAAGCGTATGTCATCGCTAACAGACCGTCAGCTTCCGCTCTTGGAACGGATACTTCTTTGCTTGGACTGAAAAAAACGGTCATTGAAACCGAAGGGTTTGCCACTCAGGGTAGTACGGTCACTCCGCAAGAATCGTTTGTAATGGACGGGGAGCAAGTGATCACCTTGTCAGCAGACCGCAAATCGATAACAGGACACCTTGATTTATATCGTGCGGCTTCCAAGATTTCTTTGTTTATCACCAAAGTTGAAGAAACTGTAACCGATGAAGCCGGAAACAAGTGGATTTCCCAACCGGGTAATATGAGGGTGTTCTTTCATAACGGAGTGAAGAAAGCGCATGTGGATGTAAGTGCAGACGGATGTACTTATGCGGTACAGGCAGAGGATTATTTTAATTTTTCATTAAGCGGAGATACCAGAGGATTTGAGGCAGTAGCGGCTGAAGACGGTGGTACGGAATATTATAAACATGTTCCTTTTTATTCTTATTCTTCAGATTGGAACACTGACAAAGAGCATGAGGCCTATCTCACGCTGGTGGTGCCTTGGAAAAAAGATGGAGAAACGGAATTCAGACCTTGTTATTATCAAGTGCCTATCAATGTAACGAACAAGAAGTTTGAACGCAATAATTATTATAAAATAAAGTTGTCAGTAGGTATCTTGGGTGATTTTACCCCCGAGGCTTCGGTTGAACTGGAGCCCAGTTATATTATTGTAGATTGGGGAAGCGGAGAGGTAAAGGCTGATATCAAGGAATATCGTTATCTGGTGGTGGATAAGAATTATGTGGTAATGAATAATAAGAATGAGGTTAGTATACCTTTCTTGACTAGTCATGAAATAGAAATAGTGAATGAAAAAATGACTAAAGAGGATTTGAGGAATGAAGATGTTAAAACAGTAGTAGTTGCCAGAAGTAAATATACATTAGAGGTTATTAATGGTATGATATACTTTGAGTATACATTGAATAATGACCAAAGTACAAATGACTATGATCATGTACCTATATCATTAGTGTTTGACGCTCGCCATAAAGATAATTATAATTTTATTGAACATATAACTATTGTACAGTATCCGGCAATGTATATTATAGCTGTGAAAAATGAAAGCAGTAGTAACGTTTTTATTTATAAAAACCAAAACAAGCAGGGGGCTTGGGATGATTTGGTGGATTTAAATTCAGGAGGTAATCATAATCCTAATATGTATATTATTAATGTGTCTGCATTTGACGATAACAATTATATTATAGGCGATACACGGTCAGATAACTATATATCAGGAAAAGACTTAGATTTGGATAATAAATTTAATAATAAGGCTTTAAGTTTCTATTATTCTACTAGAACAGATGTTTCTAACTTTATTGCACCTAAATTTAGAATTGCATCTTCACGTGGAAAATGTAGCGGAGATATGGATTACAACGATGCAAAAAAAAGATGTGCAGCATATCAGGAATATGGTTATCCCGCTGGAAGATGGAGAATTCCATCAGAGGCAGAATTAGAATATATTGCAAAGCTGTCCAGCAAAGGTAAAATACCTCATTTGTTTTCTGACAGCAAAAATTATTGGACTGCAACAGGGAAAAGTACATACCATAATAATGGCACAATAGATAATACTTCTTCAATAAAAGGTAATGCTTATGTCCGCTGTGTCTACGACGAATGGTATTGGACTGATACCGTGAATAAAGGTGACTTTACTTGGGGAGACAAACAAAGATAAAAACTTGTAAACAGAGGTACGATATGAAAAATATATTATTCGGAATATTTGTTTTGTTGCTGTCTGCTTGCGGTAATGAAGAGATAGTGGAATCTCCGCAACTGGAGAAAGGGGATACGGTGGAACTGACAATGAGCGTTAATGTTCCGGATGTTTCATCTGCCCGTAGCTTTGATGAGAAGGCGACTATTAAGTCCCTGTATTTGGTCGTTTTTGACAAACAAGGCTATTTGGCAGAATCTGCGCAAGCAACAGATTTCCAAACTAATGGCGATGAAACGTCTTTTAAAGTAACGTTGCATCAAACCGCTAATAAGCGTATCATCCATTTCATAGCCAATTATGAGATAGGAAATCTTGACTATGGTTCTGAAAGCGAGATAATAGGTAAGATGAACGTTTCGGATAATCAGAATGCTTACTGGCAACGAATTGAACTTGAATCGGGTATTGCAAATGATAATGTAACGGCTGTGGAAATGAAGCGTGTTCCTTTGTTACGCAATTTTGCGAAGATAACGGTCAATGCTGATGCGTCTAATTTCCAATTCGAGGGTTTTGCTGTGGTCAATTCCTTAAATAAAGGTACGATTGCTCCTTATAATACGCAGGGAGGTGGTTTTGCAAATTTCATATCGGGTGAAGCTTCTCTTTCTTATAATGCAATAACGGCACAGGGGTATACAGGGTTTGTGCCTGGTGACGCAAAAGTAAACAGTGAACTTCCTGTTGAGAATGCTTTCCAAATGGAACCCTACTATCTGTATGAGCGTCAGCATCCGGGTGATAATACGACCACCTATATATTATTGAAAGGGAAATTTAATAACGGGGCATCCACTTATTATAAACTGGATATGGTTTATAAGAACGCTGACGACGTGCTGACTTATTACAACTTGCTGCGTAATTTTCAGTATGTAGTTACAATAAATAGTGTAACCGGAAATGGCTATAGCACCATTGAAGAAGCGGCTGCGCAACCTGCCAATAATAACTTTTCGGGCTCCGTCCTTACAAAAAGTTTGCTGAATATATCAGACGGTCACGAACGTCTACTGGTCAGCTTTACAGATACGACAGTAGTTAGTACAGATAAAATAACGTTGAAGTATAAATACATACCGGATATTCAGAGTGCCAATACCAATAACGGTGCAGTCAATTTGAGTCTGGTAAAAGAGGGTGAGGTGATAGGTGCTGTAAACCAGCTGTCAGGACAGGATTCTCAAGGATATGGTTCTATTGAAATTACTCCGAACGAGCCAGGTGACTTGACTTTGACACAAACGGTAACTCTGATAGGTGGCAGCTTGAGCCGCGATGTGACTTTTACTCTTCGTAAGCAGCAGATAATGGAAGTGTCTTGCTTGCCGGAAACTGTTGTCGGCAGTGTGGGAGAGTCTGTAGACTTGTTTATTAAAATACCAAACGGACTTTCTGAAACTCTTTTCCCTTTGACTTTCTTGATAGAAGCGGAAGCTTTGAGTCTTTATCCCGATGCTGCAAAGGACTATATGCCAGTAAAAGTAGGTGCGTCTATTGTTCCGTCAAAGAATGGGGCTTCGTCTTTTGGGTTTGAGAGAGAGTTGACTTATGATGCTTATAAGGGGCTTGCTGTGGAAAATGGGACAAAAGAAATCATATGCTATTTCTTGACTAATAAAGAGGAAAGTTCTTCAGCTGTGTATGTGTATAATAAGTATTTTAATTTGGGAAAAACGAGCTTTACTAGTTTAGCAGTACCCAAAATCTCTATAACTGTACCTAAAAATAATTTGAGGGCCAATGATGAGTATAGCTATGTGAAAATCTATACTGATAGCAACTATACAACAACAGTCGAAAATAGTCCGGAAATTCAATTTACCTGGTATAGGGGTTGGAGTGATAGCTATTATCGAATGGAAGACGATTTGACTTTAACATTCCCGGAAACAGTAACCCAATTATATTTTAAATCATACACTGGCAAAAAAGCTTCTATTTCGGTTGCTGAGTTGAAGAAGGCTGTTAATGGTACTGCAAAGACGTTAAATTTTAAATAGTAATAATGCAAGGAATAATATGGACAACCTATTAGAAATCATGGACAAAGAATCATGCAGTAAATCGGAAGTTTACCTGTATGAAGAGGAAGGACGTTGGTATGCCTATCATCACTCCGCTAAATCCTTGAAGAAACTGAGTGAGGCGGCCTTGAAACTGAAAGAGGCCTGTCCTTTCTACAGCGTTATGCTGGAAAAGGTGGAAGTAGACTTGAACAAACTGCTGAACGGACCATGGTTTGTCGCCCTGTGTTCGGATACTGAGATAATGTTGATTAAAAACGATTAATGCCGAACCCTATGTGTGAGGTCGTGACCATATTGGAAAGGGAGCTGAGCAATTCCGGCTTGATATACATCTATCGGGAACAGGACGGAAAGTGGTATGCCTACGAGCAGTCCGCTTTCTACCTGAGCCAGATGGTACCGGGACTGTCCATAGGTCGCTATGTCATGGAGAATACCTTGTGGCTGGCAAAAGCGGAAGTGGATGTAAGCCGGATTTCGCATGAATATATTATCAGCTACAGCAAAACGGAATATGTCTTGCATTATACCCCTCACAATGGATTTCATGAGTGGCTGGCTGAGATAAAGTAATTTCGGAGTAGTTTGGCTTTTCAGGAAATTCCTTTTACCTTTGTAAAAGGTGCAATGCCTAATTAAAAGCGTATGAGAAAAACTGATATATGGATCGGAGTCTTGTGCTGTTTTTTGCTTATCGCTTGTGATGGCGAAAAACAAAAATCCCTATTTGTGAATGATGATAATAAATCGTTGACTTTCACTTTGCCGGAGATCCCTGTTATGTTGCAATCCCCGGAAGATCGGCTGAACTTTATGGTACAGCATTACTGGGATCATTTTAATTTTAAGGATACCGCCTATATTCATGTACCGGATATCACAGAACAGGCTTTGGTAGATTACATGGACTTATTGAATCGTGTACCATCTTCCCTGTCGGACAGTTGTTTAATCCGGATTATGCGGCAGGCTTCGCAGGAGAAAAAAATGTTTGGTTATTTTGTGGAAATTTTCCGCAGATACTTGTTTGATCCGAATTCTCCCCTTCGGAATGAGGAACTTTATGAGCCTGTCTGCCGTTTCCTGGTTGCTTCTTTGCTGACCGATGAGGCTGTTCGGAGTCGTGCTCAACATGATTTGAAATTGATTGGTATGAACAAGGTGGGCAGTATTGCCGCTGATTTTATTTATACCTTGCCTTCGGGAGTGCAGAAACGTATGCATGATATCCGCAGTCCTTATACTTTATTGTTATTCTATAATCCGGATTGTCATGGTTGTGCCGAAACACTGGCGACAATGAAGACCTCTGAAGTATTGAACAGTCCCCACATCATGAAACAAGTGAAAATTCTTGCTTTCTATCCCGACGAAGACCGTGAAGTATGGACGAAACACCAGCATGAAATTCCTGACGGATGGATCAACAGCTATGACAAAGGATTAACAGTGCTGACCGAAGAATGCTATGATTTGAAAGCGATGCCTGCTCTTTATCTGTTGGATAAAGACAAAAAGGTGTTGCTGAAAGATGCGACAGTAAAAGAGGTAGAAGATTATTTTAAAAATAAATCGTTCTAATTCATTGTGATATAAAAGATAATGTCTATCTTTGCACCCGCTAAATGAAAATTTTATATATCAAAAAATCTAAGAATTATGTATTTAGATGCAGCTAAAAAACAAGAAATCTTTGAAAAGTACGGAAAGTCTAACACTGATACTGGCTCAGCTGAAGCGCAGATAGCTTTGTTTTCATACCGTATTTCTCACCTGACTGAGCACCTGAAGCTCAACAGAAAAGATTATAGCACTGAAAGAGCTTTGACAACTTTGGTAGGTAAACGCCGTGCGTTGTTGAACTACCTGAAGAATCGTGATATCGAAAGATATCGTGCTATTGTTAAAGCACTAGGATTACGTAAGTAATTCAATCTCCATTGAAAAGGACTTAAAGAAAAGCCGCTCTCTGAAAAGAGAGCGGCTTTTCTTTTTTCTGTTATTACGTTTCTACTGTTCTGTTATAGAGAATTACTCTTTAGTAGGATAATACAGATTATTTTTTGTCATGTGTTCCAATACTTCATGCAGATATTTGGCCGACTCCCATTTGGCCATAGGCAGGTCATGAAGCAAGTAGTTACCGCAATCTTTAGGGGCGGCTCCCGGAACTTCTCCTTCAAAATCGGCTACAAAGCGGAACGTTTCCTGCATCAGTTCTACAATATCTTCCGATTTTAAATCGCCTTTCATTAACAGGTAGTTACCGGTGAGGCATCCCATCGGTCCCCAGTAGACAATTTTGTCAGACCATATAGGGTGGTTACGCAGGTAGGTGGCGGCTAGATGCTCTATAGTATGCAAGGCTCCTTGTCCCAAAGCAGGTTCCCGGTTGGGTTCTTTCATGCGGATGTCAAAGGTGGTGACCGTTTCACCGCCCACTTCGTCTTTTCTGGATACATAGATACCGCGAAGCAAGCGGATATGGTCAATGGTAAAACTGGGTATTGTCTTCATATTATTCGTTTTTATAAATTAGCTGGTAATGAGGAAAGGAAGGTATGAGTGACCTCGAAGGAACGGTCGGCTATAGTCTCCCAAAAATTTGTGTATTGTTCCCAATGGTTGTCGGATCCCGGCGTATCGCTGATGATACGGAAACTGATGAACGGTACCTTATATATATAACAGATTTGGGCGATGGCTCCCGATTCCATATCTACTGCCAGCCCTTCGTGGAACTTTTCTTTAATGTCGTTCAGTTCGGAACGGTCGGTGATGAATTTGTCTCCGCTGCATATCAGACCTCCATGAATGGCGGTCGGAGTATCCAGTGACATGGCGCAATCAAACAATGTGGCATTACCTTCGAATCGGGCGGGCAGTCCTTGTATCTGTCCGTACATATTGCCTTCTCCACACCATACATCATGATATACAATTTGTCGGCTCACCACAACATCCATTATTTTCAGGCAGCTGTCTATACTTCCTGCTACACCGGTGCTTATGACACAGTCGGGCTGGAAGGTACGGATCAGTTCTACAGTACCGGCAGCAGCGTTCACTTTACCTATTCCGCATTTCATCAGGATAATGGTATTATTTCTAATGCTGCCTTCAGTATATTGGAAAGGACCTTCGGTGTATTCTTTCTTGTTTTCGAGCAGTTGCGCTACTTGTTTCTGCTCGGAACTCATGGCTGTTATAATTCCTATTTTCATAATTCAACTTTATTTATGGCTGCAAATGTACGCATTTTATCAGAGTATATCGTATCTTTGCAACGTTAATAAACAGATATACTTATGAACTTATTTAAAAGAATACTACCTGATATAGTAGTGATTATCCTCTTTGCTGTCATCTCATTCGTCTATTTTTTCCCGGCAGTGACAGAAGGGCGTATCCTTTCACAACATGACTCTGTGGCGGGCATTGGTGCCGGTGAAGAAGCGAAAGAATATCTGGAACGTACGGGAGAGCGTACGCGCTGGACTAATTCGATTTTTGGTGGTATGCCTACTTATCAGATGGCACCCAGTTATGATTCTACGGATACTCTGAAGGGAGTGGAGAAGTTATATCATTTGTATCTCCCGAATTATGTGTGGTATGTATTTGTCATGCTGTTGGGCTTTTATATATTATTGCGTGCATTCGATTTCTCGGTCTGGCTGGCTTCATTGGGGGCTGTGTTGTGGGCGTTTTCTTCTTATTTTTTCATCATTATAGCTGCCGGACACATCTGGAAATTTGTAACCTTGGCCTATATTCCACCCACTATAGCCGGTATGGTATTGGTTTATAGAGGGAAATACTTGTCAGGCGGTTTGCTGACAGCAGTTTTTGTTGCTTTGCAAATAGTGTCGAACCATGTGCAGATGAGTTATTATTTTCTATTTGTCATGCTCTTTATGGCGGTTGCGTTCGGAGTGGATGCTTGGCAGAAGAAGGAAATGCCGCAATTTCTGAAAGCAACTGGCGTGTTGTTGATGGCCGGTATTTTGGGAGTTTGTATAAATCTATCTAACTTATATCATACGTATGAGTATAGTAAGGAAACGATGCGTGGAAAGAGTGAGCTGGTGAAACCGGATAGTCATAATCAGACTAAAAGTGGTCTGGAACGAGATTATATCACTCAGTGGAGTTACGGTATCGGTGAGACTTTCTCTTTGCTTGTTCCTAATGTGAAAGGTGGCGCTTCCGTACCTTTAGCAGCTAACGAAAAGGCGATGGAAAAGGCGAATCCTATGTATAATAGCATCTATAGCCAGATAGGCCAGTATTGGGGCGAGCAACCCGGTACATCCGGTCCTGTATACGTGGGGGCGTTTGTAATGTTTCTGTTTATTCTTGGACTGTTTATAGTGAAAGGTCCTATGAAATGGGCGCTTTTGAGTGTTACTGTTTTGTCTGTCCTGCTGTCATGGGGAAAGAATTTTATGGGATTCACTGATTTCTTTTTGGATTATATCCCGATGTACGATAAATTCCGTGCAGTTTCTTCCATTTTGGTCATTGCTGAGTTTACCATACCTCTGTTGGCTGTCCTTGCTTTAAAAGAGGTAATGGCACGCCCTCAGTTGGTTAAGGAACGGGCTCGGTCGTTTTATATCAGTCTGGGATTGACAGGTGGTATCGCTTTATTGTTTGCATTAGCTCCCGGTTTCTTTTTCCCGTCGTATGTTTCAAGCATGGAAATGCAGGCATTGCAGGGTATTCCGGCAGATCAGCTGGCTCCGTTACTTGCTAATTTGGAAGAAATCCGTCGGAGTGTCTTTACTTCGGATGCATGGCGCAGCTTCTTTATTATTATGATAGGTACGGCAGTTCTTTGGTTATATGGCATGGGTAAGCTGAAAGCGAAGGTGACGATTCTGGCATTGGCTGCCCTCTGTCTGGCAGATATGTGGAGTGTGAACAAACGTTATTTGTATGATGAACAGTTTGTGGAAAAGGTGCAGCAGGATAATTCCTTTAAGCCGACCGAAACGGATAAGGCGATATTGGCCGATAAAACGTTGGATTTCCGGGTACTGAATCTAGCCGGCAATACGTTTAATGAAAATACGACTTCTTATTGGCATAAGAGCATCGGTGGATATCATGCCGCCAAGCTGCGCCGCTATCAGGAAATGATAGAGGAGCATATCAGTACCGAGATGAATGGTGTGTTCAAGGCTGTTTCGGAAGTGGGAGGCGATATGCAGAAGGTAGCTCCGTCCGGATTTCCTGTGTTGAATATGCTGAATACCCGTTACTTTATTTTTCCGCTGCAAGGTGGAAAGACTGTTCCGATACAGAATCCTCATGCGCTGGGCAATGCTTGGTTTGTAAACGAGGTGCAGTATGTGGACAATGCCAATGAAGAGATAGACGCTTTGCATCGG
>ENA-OWOU01000548-OWOU01000548.1-gut-metagenome-genome-assembly--contig:-NODE-548-length-22483-cov-4.446532_pt1 | contig 22483 bp, 26 predicted proteins | sample MGYA00248248_ERZ651801 | MGnify/ENA primary metagenome ERZ651801 (study PRJEB26908, sample SAMEA4031710) | gut metagenome | biome: gut; feature: normal infant; material: stool | place: China | collected 2015... | reverse complement strand
TTGGTGGTGACAAAGCAGTTCAATTCTGGGCAAGAGCCGATGACTTGGCACAGCAATACAATGAAAAGTCAACGGATATAGTTTATACAGTGGTGAAACTTCCCGACTCTGATAACCTGTTCCGCTTCTTTGCCGCTTCAAAAGAAGAAATGACGCAGGAAACTTTGCTGGAATGCAGCCGTGAGTTCCTGGATGAATTGCTGACGTTGGTTCCCAGCGAATGTGTCAGGATAAAAGTGATTGACAACTCTACAGAACTATAAGCATGAGCAAATAATCTCTATAACAACACACCCCGCTACATTCTTACATCATGTAACGGGGTGTGCTTAGATATAAAAGATATCTCTACTTTTTATTGAATATCAGGTCAAGCCCTTGTTTACGATAAAAATCAAAGCGGGTATCACTCGATATGAGTGGCAGATGCTCGGTTATGGCATGAGCAATAATGACATGGTCGGAAGGGTATAAATACACAAAGATATTTGTATCAATAAGATATCTCATTATTACAGCAAAAATTTAGGGTCGTTTACAATAAGACTCCCCTTAAGCCTTCTTGCAGCCTCAAGTGTTTTGCTCACCTTTTTCTTCTTCGGCTTCTGCACTTTAGCTTTGGCCTTTTCTTCCGGTTGCTTTTTTTCTTCTTCCATACTTTCTTGATATTACTAAAACTCTATGCAAACTTACATATAAATCCTCGGATTTTGCGTAATTTTGCACGAAATTAAACAAACCAGCATGAAAATCCTCTGGCTCGACCTGAACAGTTCATACGCCCACTCCTCACTGGCACTCCCCGCACTGCATGCACAGATAGCCGACGACGACGCCATCGAATGGGACATCGTATCCGCCACCATCAACGAGAATGTGGGCATGGTAGCGGGCGAAGTCTACCGCCGCCGTCCCGACCTGCTTGCCGCCACCGTCTGGTTGTTCAACCACGAGCAACTGTTGCACATCATTTCAAGAGTAAAAGCCCTGCTGCCCCAATGCTGCATCGTATTGGGCGGACCGGAATTCCTGGGAGACAACGAATTCTTCCTGCACAGTAATCCGTTTGTCAGTTGCGTGTTCAGGGGAGAAGGCGAAGAAGTGTTTCCGCAATGGATAACCCACCGCAACAATCCGTCGGAATGGAAGAATATCCCCGGACTCTGCTACCTCGACTCCCACGGAAATTACATCGATAACGGCATCGCCCGCGTGCGGGACTTCCATCACCTCGTTCCCCCCGAGAAAAGCCGTTTCTTCAACTGGAGCAAGCCTTTCGTTCAACTGGAAACCACACGGGGCTGCTTCAACACCTGCGCCTTCTGCGTCAGTGGTGGAGAAAAACCCGTGCGCACCCTGTCCATCGAAGCAATCCGCGAACGGCTGCAAATCATCCACCGACACGGAATAAAGAACGTGCGTGTGCTCGACCGTACTTTCAATTATAATACCCGCCGGGCAAAGGAGCTGCTGGAACTGTTCCTTGAATTCGCCCCCGATATACGTTTCCACCTGGAAATGCACCCTGCCCTACTTTCCGAAGAGCTGAAAGAGGAGTTAAAGCGTCTGCCCGAAGGGTTGCTGCATCTGGAAGCCGGCATACAAAGCCTGCGCGAGCCGGTGCTTGTGCAAAGCCGACGGATGGGCCGACTGTCGGATGCGCTGGAAGGACTGAAATTCCTGTGTGCCCTCCCCAACATGGAAACGCATGCCGACCTGATTGCCGGGCTCCCGCTCTATCACCTTTCGGAGATATTCGAGGACATCCGCGTATTGGCGGAATATGGCGCCGGAGAAATACAACTGGAGTCCCTGAAACTGCTTCCCGGCACGGAAATGCGCCGCAGGGCGGAAGAACTGGGCATACAATATTCCCCGTTCCCACCCTACGAGGTGCTGCAAACCCGCGAAATCAATGTGGACGAACTGCAAACCGCGCGACAACTTTCGCGCCTGCTGGATGGTTTTTATAATGCTCCTGCCTGGCAAGGTATAACCCGAAGACTGATTTTGGATAACGAAACGTTCCTACATGATTTTCTGGAACATCTGATACGGATAGGATTGATAGACCAGCCGATGAGTCTGGAAAAACGGGGCCTCATCCTGTATGAGTTCTGCAAGCGGCATTATCCCGAATATCAGTCGGAAGCAAGCATCGCCTGGATAGAGGCGGGCATGTCGCTGAAGAAGCTCCCGGCAGAACGGGTAAAGACCAAACGGCAAGTTCCTCCCGGACATTGGGAAGTGCTGTATGGGGAATACAGGGAGAACCTCCGGCTTTGTTTCCTGCCGGTCGGTGAGGAAGAAAACCGGGGATATTGGTTCGGCTTTGAGTCGGAGATACAGAAAATAGAGCCGGTGTTCAAGGCAAGAAATTAAATATACAAGACTACTGCTATCGGTTTCACAAAGATCATAAGCCCGCAATCTCTTCGGGAGTCAAACCGGTAGCCTTTGATATTAAATCGACAGAAGTGCCAAGTTGCTTTAAATTACGAGCTATAGAAAAACATTTTTCTATACTACCTTCCTCACGTCCTTCCTCACGTCCCTCTTCTCGTCCTTCTTCTCGTCCTTCCAGTCTTGACGCTTCCAATACTGACAAATGCGTGCGATACGCGTTTACGCTTCGCCAATAAAGTTCATTCTCCTCTTCGTTTAGAGAAGATACATCGGCAATTTCTTCAAGCTTCTCGAAGACTGCCTTGCGGGCCTTAAAAGGCATTCGTTTTAGTGTCTCCATATTCTTCAGCACATAAATCCAACGTTCAAAATCATTTTCACATTTCTCTTCTTCTTTATCAAACACCGGCAGAGCGATAAAAATGGGGCGCATCTTGTCGCTGAATAACTGGCCTGTTTCACGGTCGGCAAGAATGATGTCGGTACGTAACTTAACATTATCCTTGAGCAAAAAGTTCATGAAGAACACACCATATACAGCCTTGATGTCGAACATCCAGTCACCTCTCTGCCCCTGACGGGTAACAGCATGCGACAGGTAAAACAAGGCGCGTTCCCTGAAATAGGCCTGAGACTTATTCTGCATCTCAACAATGATCTTCTCTCCCGTGTCTGTGGTGCAATGAATATCATAAATCAGCGCACGGGCATCCTCCCACTCCGGCAGTTGTTCGTTGTTCAGAAAGGTCAGGTCAGTAATCACCCGCTCGCCCTTCAATAAGTCATTTAAGAAATCTATCAGTAAGTCCTTTGATATCTCCTGACCGAATATTTTCTTAAAGCCGTAATCGGTAAACGGATTGATAAATCTTCCCATGTCGTTGTTTTCTGTTTCTTAATCTACCCCTGCAAAGATAAACAAATAGCTTGAATAAGAGATAGATTTATACAATAAACCATCAAAAAAACAGGAGAAGGACGAATATGATATTTTTTCATGCTCATTTGAGATTATGCCTTTGCCATGCACAGGTTACGGATTAGTTATGCTATCTTTGCGACTCAGCCTATCATCAATGGCATTGATGGTAGTCATCATTGGCATTGATGGTGGTCATCATTGGCATTGATGATAGGCTAAGGATATAGGTATACCCTGCTTAGTCATGGCATCAAGGTAGCTAAATCATAAAGAAAGGAGAACTCAACATGGCTTTTTACAAGAAACAGAAACTGAATGGGAAATGGTATCCGAGAGCAATAACCAAAGGTCGCACAGCTACAACGGATGATGTGGCAAAACGTCTGTCGCTTATATCTACGGTAAGTCCGGGAGATACGTATGCAGTACTCGTGAATTTGGGTGAAGTTCTGGGTAAACTGATGAGTGAAGGCCGGTCGGTACGACTGAAAGGCGTAGGTACATTCTATCTCTCCTGCCGGTCGTCAAGTCAGGGAGTAGACACGCCTGAAGAAGTCAGTCCCCAGCAAATCACTGATACAAAAGTGCGCTTCATCCCCGAATACAGTCGTGAGCAAAACAACCGGGTGACCGACCGCACCCTCATCAACCCTTATCTGGAATGGGTAGACTTTGACGAAATAGGCAACAACAGCAACAAATAACCCCTCTTCAAGAGGCTGAACAAGACCAATTTCACCCCACCATATGGAAAACCAAATCATCGAAAAAGTCGATTTCGCCATCGACGAACTGGAACCCAACTACTACGAATGTACCTTCGACAAATGCAACTTCTCCGGCCAGAGCATCGGCAGAGTTATCTTTGAGAGATGCACCTTCAAAGAATGCAACCTGTCACTGGTGAAAGCCAGCAACACCTCCTGGCTGGACGTCCTCTTCACCGACTGCAAGATGACAGGTATCAACTTCACCCTCAGCAATCGCTTCGGCCTGTCCGTGGAGTTCCGCAACTGCCTCCTCTCCTATGCCCTTTTCACCGAAATGAAGCTGAAAGGCACCCGCTTCACACGCTGCGACCTGCAAAATGCCGACTTCATGGAGACGCAACTCCCCGAAGCCAAGTTCACCGAGTGCGACCTCTGCTACGCCTCCTTCCACCACACCAACCTGGAAAAAGCCGATTTCAGCACCGCCCGCAACTACGCCCTGAACCCTGCCGCCAACCGCCTGAAGAAAGCCCGGTTCTCCCGCTACGGACTGGAAGGACTGCTGACGGGATTAGGAATAGAGGTTGTTGATTAACATTTCATTGTGTAATTGAGGAGTGGGTGCTGTAGCACAAGGCAATGTAACCCAAAACGTAGTTCCTGCACCCACTTCCGAAACCACCCCGATGGTTCCGCCCATGTTCTCTGCTATAGACTTACAAATGGGCAACCCTAACCCGCCCCCTTGCACAAAAGAGTCTACTTTCTCGAAACGGTCGAAAACCAACGGAAGTTTATCCTGCGGAATACCGCAGCCTGTATCTTTCACACTAATCTTGACACCCCCATCTGCCATGCTGTACGCTATATCAATATGGCCGCTTTGAGTGTTTTTCAGAGCGTTCGACAGGAAGTTGCTCAATATCCGTTTGACATACTGAGCGTCAAGTTCCACCATATAATCCTGTTCCGGTTTATCCACCCGGACATCCAGCTTTCCGCCAGCCTTCATCCTGCACTCGGCGGCACTTTCCACAATGAGGTCCGACAGACAGAACCATGCAGGATACAGTTCAAAGTCTCCCGCTTCCAACTTCGAAAGTTCCAGAACATCATCCACCACCTTCAATAAGAGTGCGTTGTTATGCTGTATCAACTGGTTATATTCCTTTTTCTCTTCCATGTCGTCCGTCATAGTCAGTACGCTTGAGAAACCGACGATAGAATTCAACGGAGTACGTATCTCGTGGCTCATATTGGCAATAAAGGCAGACTTCAGCCTGTTGGCTTCTTCCGCTTTCTCTTTTGCTTCCCGCAAGTCCTGCTCCAGTGCCTTTCTCTTGTCAATCATCAGAGTTCCCCCCACCAGAAGAGCCGGTTCGCCATCTTCATCATACTGATATACAGCTCCGTAGATTTCTCTCCACGAAAGAGTGCCGTCTTCATCCCGAAGCAAGAATTCCTCGTCAAAGAAGTCCATTTCCTTTCGTTTCAGTCTGTCCAATGCCCGATGGATGTTCTCCCTGTATTCCGGCAGGATAAGCTGTAGATGTTCGTCGGCATCTACTATTCTGTCCGTTCCACCTTCACCATCTCTTTTCCAGGTAATCTCTTTACGCCGCAAATCCCATGTCCACAGCTTCATACCGGTAGCTTTCAACAGCAAGCGATGCTGAATATCCAATTGTTCCAACTGGCACCGCTTCTCTGCCGCTTCCGTGACGTCCACAGCCGCACTAATCAGCCAGCGGGGTTCGCCCTTGTAGTACAACAACTGCTTATACATATTCAATACATGTTCGCACCCATCAGCCAATATCAGATGCTGAAAAGTGTTTGATTGGCCGGAACGTATCGTTTCCCGGTCTGTCTGTTGAAAGGCAGAACAAATTTCGGGAGGCAGAACACTTGCGTTCTTCCCGATCAGGTCGTCCTGAGAGACACTATATAAATCTTCAGATTTCTTGTTCCAAAAGAGATAGTTACAGTTATCCTTGATGTCCTTCACCGTAGTCGGAATAGGAAGATTATTCAGCAACTCCCGCATCAGGAAATTGTCTTCCTTCATTTCTTCCCACTCTTTTACTGATATGCCATGAAGTTTATACAATCGGAAATAATAGACTATCGCTACAGAAACAACAAAAACAACTTGGATTGCCAGACACAATATAGACATTGTATATACAGATTTTTGCCGTTATTATTTTACAAAGGAATAAAATATCGCAAAAACAACCGATATACAGTTTGTCATACATATAAAGAATTGTCCTCAACTATATTAAAAAAAGTAATATCACACTGAAATACAGAATATTACTTTCTCAATTCTTTCTCTGCATTCTTAAACTCAGAAGGAGTCATTCCCGTCCTTGCCTTGAACAATTGGTGGAAAGTAGGCATACTGTTGATGCCTGACGCTTCGGCAATGGCACGTAATGTATATTCAGGATGTTCCTTCAATAAATGCATGGCATAATTCAAGCGGAGATTATTGAGATACCCGTTCAGATTGGTGTCCGTATTCTCTTTTATCATCCGGGCAAAACGGGTATTGTTCATCTTGACCATCCGGGCAAGTTCTTCTCTCGATATGTCGGCGGACAGATACAGGTTATCCCGTTTGATAATATAATCCAGCTTGCCGAAAATCATCTTATTCATCTGGGCTTCCTCTTCGTTGCCGTCGGATGCTTCCGGTTCTGTCTGCCCGGTCTCCGGGAAAGGTTGGTCTTCCGACACTCTCTCGGCATCAGCCTGCAAGCGGTTCATCTCCGTCTGCATGGACATCTGCTCGTTGATGCGCTCCACCAGTACCTGGTTCTTACGCTTGATTTTGCGGTTCTGCACCCACATACGCCACAGGAAGAACAGTGATAACAACGAAATGCAGAGGATGAAGACTAACGTAATGGTACGTATGGTAAGCTGGAAAGCCTGTTCCGCAATGCGGGCTTCCTTCTCGTTCACTTCGTAAAGGTTGTCCAGTTCCAGCGCGGCATTGGTTTTATCACGCCGGTAGATGCTGTCCGTTATGGACAGGATGGAAGCACGCAGTGCGGCGACTTTCTCATAGTCTTTCAGGGCAAGATAGGCGTCTATCTCCCGTTGCAGAACGCCGACGTACTGGATATTCAAGGTATCTTGCCGGTGCATCAGCTCCTTGAAGTCGCGGCAATGGTCGAGTACGGCTTGATACTGCTTGGTTACAAGCAGGTACGGGGTGGCATCGCGCTTACCGGCAGGAGTGTTATAGGCATGGGTGGACTGGTATTTTTTATGGTACTCCTTTCCACGTTCCACATCTCCCAGCAAATGGCAGATGCGGGACAATTTGGAATAGACATATCCGTATTGCTGGTCGAGGAAAGCCTCACGCACTTCCGGATTGCCTTTCATTCCGTCCAACAGCTTCTCACGTTGCAGGCCTACCTGCAAGGCGTCTTCCAGCCGGTTGTCGTTAATCAGGTATCCCATCTTCACCCCATAGAAATAGGAAAGCATCGACTTGCTCAGTTTATCTTTCCTGCCATCCAGCAGGGCGATTGCCTTATCGAAAAGCTCATACCCTTCCTCTTTCAATGACAGCATCCATTTGTTCTCGCCCATACAGAAGAGTAACTTACATTCCGACTGCCGGTCGTCGAGCCTGCGTGCCAGTTCCAGTCCTTCAACCGCGTAACGGTTGCTCTCCTTATATTCGCTCAGGATATGGGAGAGGTCGGCCAAGGTTATGGTCATCTTCAACAAGTGGTCAGGGTGGTTCCCGGAGATAGAATCATGTACATAGGCCCGGCGGGCATAGTGGAATGCCGATTTGTCCTGATACAGGTACGAGTAGACCATGCTACGCAAATCATCCACCATGTATATGGGCAACGCTTGCTTTGTTTCAGCTTCGTCCAGCAGTTGCAACGCGCGTTTCGGCTCATCCATATAGATGTCCGTGATATACTGTTCCGTATATATATCCTTTGTTCCTTTATCTCCGCTTGCCAGGGCAGATACCGACAGAAAGCCTAACAAGAGGAGACATATATAGAAATGTCTCATACGCTCAATCGTCTGTGTCTATTCTCTTATGGACTGCGCAGTCGGCGCAAATCCCTTTGATTACATAATTAATTCCCGTCTGCATGAATCCCTCCGGAAGCGTGACTGACGGGGCGTGCACACTCCGGATGCAATAGGTCTTATGGCAACGCTCACAATAGAAGTGCATGTGTTGGTCTTCCACCGTACACATGCAGCAGTCTTCGCAAACAGCATACTTCAATGAACCGCTTCCATCGTCCACACCATGTATCAGGTGGTGGGAAAGGAACAGGGTCAGTGTCCGGAAAATAGTGGATTTATCAACCGTATCGAGTTTATCTTCCAAATCTGCCATAGACACAGCCCGCCTCATCTCCATCATGGTGCGGAGAATCAACAGCCTCATCGCTGTAGGTTTGATATCCCGAAGGGACAATTTATGTAGATATACGTCTTCCATATCGCTTAGAACTTCTTACCTAATATGCGGACCGAATTGAGAACAACCAGCAAAGCCACTCCAACATCGGCAAACACCGCCGCCCATAGCGTGGCAAAGCCAAAGGCGCCCGCAATCAGAACCAATATTTTCACGGTGATGGCACCGATAATATTTTGCATCACAATCCGTCTTGTGGCCCGTCCGATGGAAATGGCTGTCGCCACCCGCGACGGTTGGTCGGTCTGGATAACCACATCTGCACTTTCGATAGCGGCATCCGAACCCAGCCCTCCCATCGCAATCCCCACATCACTGAGAGCCAGTACGGGAGCGTCATTCATACCATCGCCCACAAAGGCTACGGACACGTCCGGGGCAGAATTGAGCTGTTCCAGATGGACGGCTTTATCTTCGGGAAGCAGGTCACCGTAAGCCTTGTCAATGCCCAATTCTGCGGCAAAGATATCAACAATCTCCTGTTTATCACCAGATAACATTTGAATATTATCTATTTTTAAAGCCTTTAATTTTTTTATAGCATCCGTGGCATCCTCCTTCAGAGTGTCCGAAAGCAGCAGGCAACCGACATACCGCCCGTCGACGGCACAGACTACGACAGTGGCTACACAGTCCGTCAGTTCTTCGGGTACGGATATCTTGCGGTCCTTCAACAGGCGGATGTTGCCGACAAGGACTTTGCGGCTCCCTACTTCGGCCTCCAGGCCATAGCCTGCCAGTTCATTCAATGTAGTTACTTCCAGAGGTTCTACACCCCGTTCGGCTGCGAAGCGGGCAACGGCTTGTGCCACAGGATGGGTGCTCTTCTTTTCTACGGACAACACCAGGCGCAGCAATTCATCTTCCGGCAGACCGGGCGCCTGCATGGATGTCACACGGAAACTGCCGGTGGTCAGCGTACCTGTTTTGTCGAAGACGATGGCATTCACGCGGGTGATGGCATCCAGATAATTGCTTCCCTTAAACAGGATACCCATACGGGAGGCCGCCCCTATTCCTCCGAAATAGCCCAACGGAATACTGATAATCAGTGCACACGGGCAGGATATTACGAGGAACACCAGCCCACGATAGAGCCAATCGTTGAACACATAGTCGAAGCCCGGGTGCACCGCCGCAACAAGTGCGGGAAGGGCTACTATCAGGACAGCCAGAAGCACGACTATCGGTGTATAGATGCGGGCAAACCGCCGGATGAACAGTTCGGCAGGCGCTTTGCGCTCTGCTGCGTCCTGCACAAGGTTAAGGATGCGTGCCAGCGTGCTGTGGTCGTAAGGTTTCGTCACCAATATGCGCACTGCCTGTCCGCTGACAATCATACCGGCAAGGACATCACCGCCTGCGGAAACATTGCGGGGCATGCTCTCCCCGGTCAGCGCCGAAGTATCGAAAACGGCCTGCGGATTTTGCAGAGTTCCGTCCAGAGGGACACGTTCGCCGGGTTTTACTTCAATGGTTTCTCCCACATTGACGTCACGGGGAGAGATTGTGCGGAGCGTGTTTTCACGATATACATCCACCCGTTCGGGGCGCACATCGAGCAGGCCGCGGATATTGCGGGTAGCCTGGTTCACGGCTTTATCCTGCAACATCTCTCCTAAAGTATAGAGCAACATTACAGCAAGTGCTTCCGGATATTCTCCGATGTAGAATGCTCCGAGGGAGGCTAAGCCCATCAGGGAGAATTCATTGAACCAGTCTTTCCGCAAGATGCCCTCCCATGCTTCGCGCATCACAGGAAGTCCCACGGGCAGGAAGCCCAACAGGAACCAGCAGAATTCAACCACCGGATGGCTGAATCCTATCCATTGCTGATGCTGGAAGATGATACCCGTGATAAGGAATATACCTGATAGCACCGGAGCTCCTATCTTACGAATCATAGATTGCTCTTTCTCTTTGCTCTGCGGAGAAGTATGTGTATGTGCACAACCACACTGACATTTTGTTTCCATAATCTTAATCTTATTATTTTGTCCGGTGCAAAGGTAAGGGATGGGGGGTGCAACCGGGTTGCAAAGAAAATAACCTCAAAGATACGACAGATACATATATACTTTTTCTTATCTTTGCACGATACAGAACCAGTATGAAAGAAGAAATCCTCTATCAGAAAATAGCAAAGACAATTGCCCGGCAGATAAAAACAGGCATATGGAAACCGGGTGAGAAGCTGCCTTCTTTGCGTACTATCAGCAATGAACATGGTGTAAGTTTAAATACCGCCATTCAAGCGTATTATGAATTAGAAAAGAACGGATTTATCACTTCACGCCCTAAATCGGGATACATCGTTAGTTATAAGCCGATACGTTTATCTGCCCCGGTAACTACACAGCCCCCGGCCAGGTCAGCGGGAAAAGAAGAAGAGGACTTAATTACAGAAGTATATAGTTCCATAGAAGACACATCCATCACCCGCTTTTCACTGGGAATACCGGAAGACGTTTTATTACCCATCGCAAAACTCAATAAGGAACTTACCAAAGCCATGTATTCACTTCCCGGCAACGGAACCAGATACGAAGACCCGCAAGGCAACATCCGTCTAAGGAAAGATATCGCCCGCTTCACCTATAACTGGAATGGAAATCTAACCGAGGAAGACCTCATAACTACCACCGGAGTGACCAATTCCATCTCTTTGGCCTTATCCGTCATTGCCCGGGAAGGAGATACAATCGCTGTTGAAAGCCCCGTTTACTTCGGAATACTGCAATTAGCAAACAGTCTTGGACTACGGGTGTTGGAACTTCCCACCAATCCTGTTACAGGTATCGACCCCGATGCCCTGAAAAAAGTATTACCACAAATAAAAGTCTGCCTACTCATCAGTAATTTCAGCAATCCGATGGGAAGTTGTATGCCCGATGAACATAAAAAAGCAGTTGTGAATATGCTAGCGGAATATGATATACCCTTGATTGAGGATGATTTATATGGTGATATATTCTTCGGCAACGCACGTCCCAAGCCGTGCAAAGCCTTTGATGAGAAAGGACTTGTACTCTGGTGTGGTTCCGTTTCCAAAACATTGGCTCCCGGTTATCGGGTGGGCTGGATTGCTCCCGGCAAATTCAAAGATGCTATTATTCGCCGGAAACATATCCATTTAATATCTACCCCTACCCTCAATCAGGAGGCAATAGCCAGATTTCTGGAAAATGACAGATACGAGAACCATTTACGCAAGTTACGTCGTGAGTTGCATGGCAACAGTCTTCATTTTGCACAATCCATCATGGACTATTTTCCCGAAGATACCAAAATCATACCCCCGCAGGGAGGGTTCATGCTTTGGGTAGAACTAAACCGGAAGATAGATACCACCGAATTGTATTACAAAACCATTCAGCAACAAATAAGTATCGCCCCCGGACGTATGTTCACTTTGCAGGATCAGTACAGAAACTGTATGCGTTTAAGTTACGGACAGCGGTGGAATCCGGTTATCGAAGAACGCCTCAAACTATTGGGAAACATTATTAAAGAGTCATTCTGACCTGCCCATATGTTCTTTGATTACTTCTCCGATAATCTTTAGCCCTTTCTCTATTCTGTCTTCCGGCATATTGGAATAGTTTATTCTAAATGTGTTTTCCTTATTTCCTTTCGGATAGAAAGAACCTCCCGGAACGAAAGCAATTTTCCTCTCAAGACATTTATCCAATATGTCACGTGCCGAAATCCTTTCAGGAAGTTCTGCCCAGGTAAATAATCCACCTTTCGGATGAGTGAAACTGACGGTATCGGGAAAGTAACGCTCCATACATTGAACGGCAACATCCCTGCGCTTTCTGTATACCTCGATTATTTTTGCAATATGCTTATCTATATCATACCGTTTCAAATATTCGGCAATAGTCATTTGTGCTATAGTGTTACATTGCAGGTCTGTACCCTGTTTAACCAGAACGTACTTACGGATAACTTCCTTATCTCCTGCAATCCACCCAATCCTGAAGCCGGGACAGAATATCTTGGAAAAACTGCCTGTGCACAAAATATTGCCAACCGTATCAAAGGACTTTACGGAAGGTAAGGATTCTCCTTCAAACCTTAACTCACCATACGGATTATCTTCTACGACCGCAATGCCATATTTTGAAGATAATTCAGCTAACTTCTTACGTCTTTCCAAACTCCATGTCTTCCCCGTTGGGTTCTGGAAAGTAGGTATCACGTATATCAGTTTTATGTTCGGGGTGTTAGCCAAAGTATTTTCCAGATCGTTCATAATCATCCCCTCTGTATCCGTAGGTATTTCAATGAAACTGCATCCGTAGGATTTAAATGCACTGATGGCCGCTAAATATGTTGGACTTTCACACAAAACAACATCACCTTCATCCAGAAAGACCTTTCCTGATAAGTCTAAAGCCTGCTGCGAACCGTGGGCAATCAGGATATTGTCTTTGTCGAATGACGTTCCCTGACGTGTATTCATCCGTTCGGCAATCCACTCGCGCAAAGGGGCATACCCTTCGGTTGTGGTATATTGAAGCGCTTTTGTACCCGCTTCCCTCAGCACAATCTGATTTATCTCATTGATTTCCTCTATTGGAAAAAGTTCGGGAGCAGGTAAGCCACCTGCAAATGAAATTACATCTTCTTGTTCCGTAACTTTAAGTATCTCTCTTATTTCCGAAGCCTTGATATAGGACATTCTTTTGGCAAAATTAAATTTCATAAGCATTATCTGTATTTGGAGAATTAAACAATGCCGCAAAGTAACTCAAAAAAGAAAGACAGAAACAGATACAATTTTCAATATATATGCGGATACAGATGCTAATGCTTACTTTAATTTTACTCAACGTCCGCTTTCGCCGCCTCCCAACCGATAATCGCCTCCTTCCGCACCTCCCCCCAATGGTAATTTCCGATGTCCCCTGTAGCTTTTATCACCCGATGACAAGGTATCAGAAACGCAACCGGATTCCTCCCGATAGCCGTCCCTACGGCTCTGCAAGCTCCTTCGTGTCCCGATTTCATTGCCAAGTCGGCATAAGTAGTCAAACCGCCCGCCGGAATTTCCAATAACGTCTCCCATACTTTCAACTGGAAGGAAGTGCCTTTTAAGTGCAGTTTTATTTCGTCCGGTTTACTCCAATCCCGATTAAAGACAGAGAGAGCATCCTCCTGTTTCCGGTCGAGGCACTGTGTATAGGCAGCATTTGGAAAAAGCTGTTTCAAAGAACCGAGCGCCTCCTCCTCCCCTTCATCCACAAAAGCGAGATGGCAAATACCCTTATCAGTAGAAGCAACCATCACCCAGCCGAACGGAGTTTCGGCAAAAGAATAATTGATACGAAGCGCCTGACCACCGTTTTTATATTCCCCCGGCGTCATCCCCTCGATGTTGACAAACAAATCATGCAGACGTCCCGTCCCCGACAAACCAACCTCACAGGCAGTATCGAAAAGTGAAGCATGCGTCTGTTTCAGAATACGCTTGGCATATTCCACATTCAGATATTGCAGGAAATTCTTCGGACTTATCCCCGCCCACTCCTGAAACATCCGTTGGAAATGAGCCGGACTCATATGCACATGCCCGGCTATCGTCTCCAACCGGGGCTGTTCCTGCCTGTTCTCTTTGATAAAGCGGATGGCGGCAGCAATGCGTTCGTAATTCAATTCTTGTTGTTGTTTCATTTAGCGCAAGGGATTATGGCAAAGCCTTATTAATAAAAGAATCACAGCAAAGACACCGCCGATATCTCCAGTTCCAGCAAAAACTGTTTGGCAGGAAGCCCCCCGCCATACCCCGTCAGCTTACGATTACTGCCGATGACACGGTGGCAAGGCACAAATATGGAAATAGGATTCGCCCCATTCGATGCCGCCACGGCACGGACAGCCTTGGGATTACCCAGTTTCCGGGACAGTTCTCCATACGATACCGTCGTCCCATAGGGAATATTCAACAGCTCATGCCACACAGACTTCTGAAACTCCGTCCCTACAAAGAGTAGCGGCACACTGAACGTAGTCCGTTTGCCCGCAAAGTATTCATCCAGTTGGGTAACGGCTTGCGCCGTCACTTCCGAACTACCTGTTTCATAACCGGCATGCAGTCCATCCTGCATCCTCTTGTCAATGATGCCTCTGCGCTTCTCGTCCACCCAGTCGCACATACAGAGCTTATCTCCGAAAGAGCCAAGTATCAACTCTCCACATGGAGATTGATAATGTTGTATCAGAATCCTGTCCATCACCGCCATACACGTTTTTCGATTTATTCTTGTTCAGCATGCAAACATACGGACTTTACGGCTGATAACCGACCCGAAATATGCGAAAATCACTTCCACACTCCTATTTTTCCTTTTTCGACAAGTATCAGTACTTAGAAGATTAAACATTCCCTAAAAGAATGTCGTTCGTAAAACTTCTTTCACGGAAAGACGGTTGTTATCATATAAACCCTAAAAAAACGAACAACATGAAAAATGTAGTATTGATAGGAGCAAGTGGTTTCGTAGGAACCGCCATCCTGAACGAATTGCTGAACAGAGGCCATAAAGTAACCGCCATTGTGCGCGATGCCAAGAAGATGACCGTCAGCAACCCGAACCTGACAATCGTCGAAGCCGACGTCACCGACACGGATGCCCTGAAAGAGGCCGGCAAAGGAAAAGACGCCGTAATCAGCGCCTATAACCCCGGCTGGAAGAATCCCCATATATACGAAGATACCCTGAAGAATTATCCCCTGATAGTGGAAAGCGCGAAACAAGCCGGAGTGAAACGTCTGCTCATCGTGGGAGGTGCCGGAACCCTGTTCTATGCCCCCGGCAAGATGGTGATGGATGCCGATGATGTGCCCGCACAGCTTCTGCCCGGCATTAAGTCCTTAGGCGAATTCTACCTGAACACGCTCCGCAAGGAAAAAGACATCGACTGGATATTCCTCTCCCCCGCCGCCAACATGACACCCGGCCAGCGCACCGCAAAGTTCCGCATCGGAAAAGACGACCTGGTGGTGGATGCCAACGGAGATAGCAACATATCTGTCGAAGACTTTGCCGTAGCCATGGTGGACGAGCTGGAACAGGAGAAGCACCACAAGGAACGTTTCACCATTGGATATTAAACAAAGCTATTTCAGAAAAGAATATCTTTAAATTTCCAAACAGAATAAATGCCGGCAAATAAAGAATCACTCTTCTTTTTGCCGGCATTTGTCTTTTTACCAAACTTAATTGAACTAACCCTATTTATTCTGCATTCTTTTTCAGCCATTCCAACCTGCGCATATCAGGCAAGTGCTTCACTTTGAAGTTCTCAAACTTAACATTAAATCCGCCTCCATCGGGACAAGCAGCCATAAATCCAACCTTCACAGGAATATTATCCTGCAACCATGCATTCCGCATCATCGTATAAGTCTTGTCATCAAACGAATAGAAGATTTCAACAGCATCCAGCCTGCGGACAGCTTTAATCCAAATATAAGGAACAGGCTTATCCAAAGTGATTACGCTCCAGTCACTGGTCTTGTGAGTCACCACTGTACTCAAATTAAATTTTCCGTCTACAAACTCAATACCTGCTTTGATGTAGTTTTCATGATCGATGCGGAGCATCAGTCCCGCCTGGTCAAAGCGCGCCTTATAATCGCCCGTCACTTTCACTTTGGCTTCAAATTCACCGCCATACGTTGCATAATAGAAGGGGGCATCATCCACAGTAAAACCATAATGAGAGATGCGCCAGTAATCACTCTGCGAAGTGACAAACATCGAAAGAGTTTTATCTTTTATCTCCCACTGTTCGGGTTCATTGAACCATTGCATCTTCTCCAACGTCTGCGCAAAAGAAGTTTGCGCCACAATAGCCATCAACAGGCCAAAAAGTAATTTCTTCATTTTCCGTGTTATTTTAATTAATCGTTATTCTTATTTATCCAACTCCACTTTTTTATTCGGCACCATATTTCATCTTGTCCGCCTCCGTTATCTGACGAACCACCCGGCAGGGATTTCCAACCGCCAGCACATTGGCAGGAATGCTCTTGGTGACGACGCTTCCTGCACCGATAATCGTATTATCACCAATTGTCACTCCCGGCAGCACACATACCTGCGCACCAATCCACACATTATTCCCCACCGTAATGGGATAAGCATATTCAAGCCCCCGGGTTCTTTGTTCCGCATCCAGCGCATGACCGGCCGTATAGAAACCGCAGTTCGGCGCCACAAACACGTTATCACCGAATGTCACCTTCGCACCATCCAAAATGACGCAATTCACATTTGAGTAAAAGTTCTCCCCTATCTCGATATTGTAACCGTAATCACAATAGAACGGCTGTTCTATCAGAAAAGACTTTCCCGCCCTGCCAAACAATGCGCGGATTATGTCTTCCCGTTCCTTCTTCTGCGAAGGACGCAGGCGGTTCAGCTCATAGCATCTCTCCTTGCAGACATCTCTCTCCGCCAAAAGTTCCGCATCACTATTGGCATCATACAACTTTCCAGCCTTCGCCTTTTCCTTTTCAGTCTCCATAATTTCCTTATTTTGATGAAATAACAATCTGTTTTACTTACCTTTGCAAAGGTAAAGGCTTGCAGGCAAACAGGCAATACTGATTAATAACCATTTTTCGCCCCCTCACACACCATGGATATCATAGATAAACTGAATGAAGAATTGCTGAAACAAACGTTCGCGAAAGAACGGAAACTGACGGAACATCTGGATGAGTATAAACACATCGCCTCCATGTATGCGCGTACCGAGAATGCCGTAGCCGTATTGAGCGATATGAAAACAAACACCAGCTACATCTATTATGGTGGGGTAGCGGAAAAACTCGGACTGGCAGAACGGGACACCAGCAAAACAGTTCATTCGATATGGGAAGAGGAAATATTCGGCCTGATGCACCCGGACGATTTACTGGAAAAGCATTTGCAGGAACTCCGCTTCTTCCATTTCCTGAAAAGCATCCCAAGCCGGAAACGCCGGGACTATTACCTCACGCACAACATGCGTATGCGGGATAATTCCGGTAGGTATGTGCACATTCTGCACCGGATATTCTACATAGCCAACGACTCAAACGGCAGCGTATGGCTGGCCCTCTGCCTCTACAACTTTTCCATAGATACCTCTCTGAACTGCATCATCATCAACTCCACCAACGGGCAAGTCTTGGAATTGGAAAAGCAAAGCTGCAACGACCTGCTGTCTGACAGGGAAAAAGAAGTCCTGCAACTAATTGATAAAGGGAAAATGAGTAAAGACATCGCCCGGATATTATCAATCAGCATAAACACCGTGAACCGGCACCGGCAGAATATTCTGGAAAAGCTGCAAGTGAGTAACTCCATTGAAGCCTGCCGGGTAGCAAAGGAGTTGAATTTGCTGCACGCCTGACAGGAATCGGGCTGCGTTATCAAAAAAATCTCAGAATTATCGTATCTTTGGGAAGTTTAAGATAAACTTCAAACTAAAATACACTTTACTGACAGACTTGTAATGAAAACAAATATCTTTTTAACCTGCATACTGCTGGCAACCCTATTCAGTGCCTGCAATGCCTCCAAACGTAACCAACAGAAAGAACTGGAACAGCAAATCGGGCAAGTCCTGAAAGATAAAAAAGCAACCGTGGGCGTTGCCGTATTAGCCAATGACACAATCGTTGCGCTCCATAACAATCAGATTCATTTCCCTCTGTTCAGCGTCTTCAAGTTCCATGTGGCACTGGCTGTTTTAGACAAAATGGATAAGGAGCACGTAAGTTTAGACAGTATCATGGAAATAAAAGCAGCCCAGATGCTGCCCAACACGTACAGCCCGTTGAGGCAGAAATTCCCCGACCGGGATTTCAGCATATCCCTGGGAGAGTTGTTAAAATACAGCATATCATTGAGCGATAACAATGCCTGCGATGTGCTCATTGACTACGTCGGTGGTATAGATAAAGTAAACAGCTACATAAAGTCATTAGGTCTGAAAGACTTTAATCTGGCGGCAAACGAAGAACTTATGCACCGGGATGTGGCAACCCAGTATCAAAACTGGAGCACTCCGGAGGCAGTAGTCAGATTACTGAATATAGCCGACAAGCAAACACTGTTTGCCGCCGAATACAAAGATTTCTTATGGCAAATCCTGAAAGAGACTTCCACAGGTACGGACAAACTGAAAGGACAATTGCCTCCTGATGTTATCGTCGGACACAAAACCGGTTCTTCGGACAGAACCCCCGAAGGTGTGAAAACCGCCGATAACGACGCTGGCTTCATTATCCTTCCGGACGGACGGAAATATTACATCACCGTCCTCGTCATGGAATCGCAGGAAACCGACCGGGAAAATGCAGCCATCATCGCCCGTATATCCAAGATAGTATATGATTCTTTAAATCCCAATATCTAATGAAAGAGAACCCTAATCCCCTCTGGCTCGAATGGGCCAAAGAACTCCAGTTCATAGCTCAAGCCGGACTGACCTATTCCAAAGATCCCTTCGACCTTGAACGCTTTGAACGTATCCGCGAAATATCAGCAGAGATAATGAGCCACCAGAGCGACCTGCCAATAGAAAAAGTGAAAAACCTGTTCTGCAACGAAACAGGCTTTCAGACACCCAAACTGGACACGCGGGCAGCCATCTTCAAAGATGGAAAAATACTATTAGTAAAAGAAAAGGCCGGTGTATGGTCTTTGCCGGGTGGTTGGGTGGATGTGAACCAGACCATCAGGACCAATACGGAGAAAGAGGTAAAGGAAGAGGCGGGATTGGATGTGAAAGCAGTCCGCCTGATTGCTGTGCAGGACAGGAATCTGCACAACGTACCGCCATACGCATACAATGTTTGCAAGGCTTTTGTACTGTGTGAAGTAACAGGCGGGAGCTTTCAAAGTAACATCGAAACGACTGAAAGCAGATACTTCTCTCTAGATGAGATACCGGAGTTAGCGGAAGAAAAGAACAGCAAAGAACAGATTGCCATGTGCTTTGCTGCCTATCAGGACGAAAACTGGGAGGTGCAGTTTGATTGAGGCATCTTCTACAGCCTTTCAGCAAGCCTCCCCTATTCTATCTCCAGAATCTCCTTCATCCTCGGTCGGAAATCATCTCCCCATGCTTCAAGCAGTTCAATTATGGGAATTAAAGTTCTTCCGGCCTCAGTGATGGAGTACTCCGAATGGGGCGGAAGTTCCGTAAATATTTTCTTCTGTATCATTCCATGCATTTCCAATTCCTTTAATTGCTGGTTTATCACCCGCGGACTTGCATCGGTAAACAAACGATGTAGTTCACTGGGACGCTTAGGACCTGTAACCAGTTCCTGAATGATGCAGGATTTCCACTTCCCGCCAATCACCTCCATGGTAATCTTGATGCCACAATCAATATCAAAAGGAATTTTCTTCTTATACATATACTCAAGTTTTGCACAAAAATAGGAATATTGGAAGAAAGATAAAAACCATAATGATACATTTCGTCATTATCTTCAAAATCACCCTGTCTTCATGACTAAATGTTATATTCGTTTTATTACTTGAAAAAGACAGCAAACTATTTTCAGTTCGCCCTTGTTTATTACATGAAATACAGTACTTTTGCATAAAGAAAGGAGAACATATTATGGAACTGTCATTAAATCCCACGGAGTGGTATATGAAGTTATTAGCTCCGCTAAGCCCGGATATTAAATTGGATTTAATCAGCAAATTGTCTGAGTCTTTAAAAGAAAAGGTAGCTCATCCTGCAAAAAAGACACCTAATTCCGAAAACTTCTTTAGTGCATTGTCCGGTGCATGGGAAGACAGTATTTCGGTGCATCCTTCAGTAACAATAAAGAAGAACGTTTAAAAGACGTTGCTTTTGTGATTGACCACTTTAAAGTAATTCCTGTTTCCGAAACATTACCTTTATTCGGAGATATTAAAGCGAATTTAAGGAGAGAAGGAAAACTAATTGATGATTTTGATATATTAATAGGTTGTGCAGCCATCCTTAATCATTTAACAATAGTCACAGATAATATAAAACATTTAGGCAGGCTGCCTGGTATCATTGTTGAAAACTGGACGAACCGCTCCATTTAAACTTGGATTTATTCTGATAATATATAGCCAAATCGCCCCACTACATTATCATAGATGTAATGGGGTGTTTCTTTATTATATTGTACCCTCAGACTCTATATCTCATGTAACAACTCATCCATAGGGATAAATTTATCACTATATGAATAATTTAGCCGTACTTGTATAAAACCGAAGGGCTTCCTATTTTTGTACCTAAAAAAATGAGAAGCTTTTTAGTATCCATCGCATTAATCATTGGAGCCACTTCAATGTATGCACAAAAAAACAGTAAAGATATGAAGAATGAAACGACTCCTCTCCGCCTGATTTACCCGCAATGGCAAGGTGGAATTATAGATCACTGGATGCCTGATATTCCTGCGGAAGACTCTTCCAGAGGCTATTATTTAGGTGCCCAACTCTTAAACCTGCTGGCTCCCGAAAGCAACCAGAAGACTGTGGAAGTTCCGGTTTCACTGGACATAAACGACCGGGCCATAGAGAAAGGTATCAGCGCCCGCAATGTCATCGTAAAACAAAGCAAAGCAGCGCTCGATATACTTAATGAAAACAATCCGGACCGGATTATCACCCTCGGCGGGGAATGCTCGGTGAGCGTTGTCCCGTTCACTTACCTGGCGGCTAAATATCCTGACGATATAGCCGTAGTCTGGATAGATGCACATCCTGACATCAACCTGCCTTACGATGCATACAAAGGTTATCACGCAATGGCCCTCACAGCCTGTCTGGGTATGGGTGATGAAGAGATTATCAATATGTTACCCGGTAAATTCGATGTGTCCAAAGCATTGATTGTAGGTTTACGTTCGTGGGACGAAGGTATGCAAGCAAGGCAAAAGGAATTAGGCATAAAAGGTCTGGCTCCCAAATACGTGGCGGAGAATAGTACCACCATCATGGAGTGGCTGAAAGGAATAGGAGTTTCCAAAGTCGTCATCCACTTCGACCTGGACGTGATAGACCCTGCCGACATGATTGCAGGCGTAGGCGTTGAACCTGACGGGATGAAGACCGTGGAAGTGATACGAGTGATTAATGATATAGCCGCCAAGTATGATTTAGTCGGCCTGACCGTAGCCGAGCCCATGCCCCGCATTGCAATCAAAATCAGAAACATGCTGAACCGCTTACCTTTATTAAAAGAGTAAGAAAAAGCCCATACAAATAATCTCTATATTTGTATGGGTTCAAACAGATAGAACCGGTATCGGTCAAATGGTCTGCTATTCAGAAAAAGATTCATCGCATACTTCAGTGACTTGTTCATAAGGAATGCATCCATAGCTGCGGTCGTCCAGATAACGCAATGCTACATACGGTACGTCTGCCCCGGAAACATACATTTGCAATATAGATATAACCTCCGCCATACGCGAAGTGAATGAACCATTTCGTTCATTATAAACCTTCACCCACACACGGTCTCCTCTTTTGATGGAAAGTTCTATATTCTTCATAAACAGTATAATTAATGCGTTTGTTGGAATTACTTGCATAGTAACGGCAAACTACCATTTGATGCAGACCGGAAAGGCGTTTTCAGACGGTATCATTTTATGGTAAAAAGAAGTTTTCCTGATAATAAGGTACGTAAAGAAGCATTCCACTTTCAAAGGATAAAGCGGAAACACGATTCCTTTTGCCTGCTGGGGTAAAAAATCGGAAACTATATGTATCAGGGACTAATTTTGATGTTATTTTTGCTGTTCGATATAAGATTTATTCATATTTTGTTAGGGTTTGTTTGCTTTTCTGTCAAAAAAGACGCAACTTTGTAGCTGCTATTTGCCGTTACTATGCAAGTAATTTCACCTCAACGAAGTACCATACAGCATATTAAATCTGCCATCTTTCCTCTTTT
>ENA-OWOU01000518-OWOU01000518.1-gut-metagenome-genome-assembly--contig:-NODE-518-length-23544-cov-4.402608_pt1 | contig 23544 bp, 20 predicted proteins | sample MGYA00248248_ERZ651801 | MGnify/ENA primary metagenome ERZ651801 (study PRJEB26908, sample SAMEA4031710) | gut metagenome | biome: gut; feature: normal infant; material: stool | place: China | collected 2015... | reverse complement strand
GATGTTTTTACTAACGAAATCACTGACATTGATTTCTTTGCTCCAAAGCCCGTCAATAAAGGTTTTGTTCAATTCCATAATATTCATTTTGTTAGTGGGTAAATGTAATGTTATCCTTTTGGAGCTGCAAAATTACGGAAATATTTCCGTAATGGTATGGATATATATGCCTTTTTTATGTTGAACAGCATAAAATAACTATTGTTAGGTATGCCACTTTCATCACTTACTGGAAAGTTTGTTTTTATGGCGGTTGTCGTCACTTTTATATTATCTTGTTGATAGATAGACTGTTATTAGTGTAGACAAAATGTTTTACCGTCACTCGTGTGGCGTATCTGCTTGATTATTAGCCATGTTCTTAGTGCTGACAAAAGTGACGGTAAACTACTTACTGTCACTTCCAGCTTTTGTTCCTTTCCAATCTTTTCAATCTTTTCCTCTTTTTCCCGATTTATTCTGTTTACCTTTGCCGTCAATTATTAATAAACACGATATGGAAACATTCGATTACTCGCAGGTGCCTTATGGTTTTGGCTTATGTGCATCTGCCGATTGCCCTAAGGCTTCTACCTGTCTGCGCCACATAGCCTTGGAGCATGCTCCCGTAAAATATCCGTTCCTGCCCACCCTGACTCCTCAAAAACTGCAAGCCATGAAGGGAAAATGCGAATATTATCGTCCGAACAAGGCGATGCGTTATGCTAAAGGTTTCACGCAACTGTTGGGTTCTCTGACAGTCAGTGTCTCCGATACATTCAGATGGCGGCTCATTTCTCACTTCGGACGCAAGAACTACTACCTTGCCCGTAGAGGCGCCTGGCTAATAAAACCTGCCGACCAACAATTTATCATTCATTTGGCCAAGGAATGCGGACTCCAGTTGGATGATTATTTCGATGATTACGTGGATGGCTATAATTGGGGGGAGTGAAAAGGTGTCTTTTCTGATGTGATATCCTATTGTTATCTTATTGATAAATAGTGTGTTGTAGTGTCCTATGGGTGGGAAACTGGCGTTCCTATGCTTAGAAACTGTTGTGTCCTTTAATTGGGAACGATAGTTTCTCCTAATGGGAACTGCAGTTTCTCCTAATGGGAACGATTGTGTCTCTTCATGGGAACGCGAATGCCCCTTCATGAGATGGCACTTGACTTATAACACTTATTTAATCGTAGTGATGATTTAGACAATAAAAGCAATTGAAATTTGCAAAGCAATGCTTTTTCTTACTTTTGTAAACGTCTTATTCTTGTTTGTAGATAGATATTGGAGATTGGAAGGTGCGCAACAATGACATAGAATATATGAAGCGCTTCCACCGAATTGGGAGAATGTGCCATGCAAATTGTTGAATAACGAGACTTCGTTAAACTTAAAGAAGTAAGAAAAATGAACTCGGAAAAAAGAAAGGAGCAGAATAATCAGGACAGCAGGTGTTTTGCTCGGGAAACCCTTATCCGCATGGCGGACGGGCAGGAGAAACGAATTAATGCGATTCGTGCCGGAGATAAAGTATTGTCCGTATCGGGAGAGGACGTCCGGGTGATGAATATCATTTCTGGAATAGAAGAAAAAGTAGTTGTGCTGGTCACCCAAAGCGGCAAGCGGATACGTTTGACATCTGACCATCCGGTTCAAACGAGACAACGTGGCGTACAACCTGTCAAGGCACTGCTCGTTACCGACAAAGTGAAAACTGCAGACGGGAATTTTGAGGAAATAGACAGCCTCTACACGGAAATGTATAACGACAGGGTTTATAACCTGTGCTTGGAAAAAGAAAGTTTCCTCTTTGGTAACGGCATTGCGGTGGGAGATTTCGATTCTCAGCAAAATATTCCGCGTTCTGTCCCCACTCCCCCGGTTTCAGAAGAGGCGCAACATGAGCTTGATATCTTGAAAGAGGAATTTAGAAAATTACAAGAGAGAGGAAATATATGAATTGTTTCTGATTCAGTTTGCAGTGATTTTGTTTACTTGTAATGGTGTAGGCTTCATTGCATCGGTCAATCTTCTTGTATATATACTAATTTAGGCATAGAGAATGTTTTTTTGTGCAGAAATGTTTGTGATATCAAAAAAGAATCGTAAATTTGCACCGCTTTAAGAGAAAAGCACTTCTTGAAAGAGGAGTTTTGGAGAGGTGGCAGAGTGGTCGATTGCGGCGGTCTTGAAAACCGTTGTACTGCGAGGTACCCGGGGTTCGAATCCCTGTCTCTCCGCTAGAATCATTGAAAATCAATGATTTATAAGGTAAACGCCCAATTTTACATCCCTAGGAATGTAAAGTTGGGCGTTTTTTTATTATTTAAGATGTTTCTCAAAACTAATATGTTATCATTGATAAGAATAAAGGTCGCTTATCAGTACAAGCAACCTTTATCTATGAGGTATTCCTGAATATAAAGTTCTTTATCTAGACATTGACATCCCTCCGGCATGGTCAATGAGTTGATGAATTGTAGTAGGAACTCTTAGCAATGATGTTGTTCCTTCAATGTGATGCCATGTAAAACCATCTTCCCATTTATTCCCTTGAGCTTGGAATAGTGATTCCGCTTTTGTGATATCAGTCTTGCTGTCGCCAGAAAGTTTACCTATATCTATTGCTATTGGTTTGCCGTCTGTTCCTTTTGCAGCTACTCCAGTAAAATCGGGAAAACCACTTTTGCTGAATGGGACTCCATTAGGGAAAAGTCTATCAAGTTCTTCCAATTGTTCGCGCGATAAAATACCTGCTTTTTTCAATGTAGCCATCCCGTTTTTATTAGACAGTCTGCTGGCAAGCCCGGGATTCAAATAAGGATTGAAATAGTAAACATTTCCAGCATATACTCGTGCATTTGGTGGAAATCTTCCTTTTGGAGTTCTGGTAATTAATTTCTCATCTACATGGTTGCGAGTTTTCAGCCATCGTTTAATGTTAAATTCAGGATTTGAATGGATGAAATCAGCAAAAGCATTGTCAGCATCCATAAGATTTTGAAGCGTGACTGATTTGTTGGTCGGTATGTTTAATTTTTTCTGCAGACTCTTCACAAGAGACGAGTTGGAAGCAGATGAATGTTTTGTAGGAACTAAGTGGTTGGTATTCTCAAATAATTCGTTAAGGATTTCTTTGTCACCTTTTGTGGCTACAATTTTTATTGTTCTGGGATTAGGATTCTCAGCTGTATAGTTAAACTTAATTTGCACATCAAGATCTGCTCCATTGCTATATTGTTTTAATCGTTTATAAGAGGTTGGCCAAGATGCACCTAAATTGACATCAGTATTTCTTCTTAAAATATTTGTTGTTAAATTTTCCGGGGATATATTTCTGCCTTGGGCAGTAGTTACATTTCCTAGTGCGTCAGTTTGTATCTGATATAAAGTACCCATTTCTCCTCTAACTTTATAGAGTGTATTGGGAATTAAGTCCCCTCCTAAAATTTGATTCGAAAAAGTACGTCCATCTTTTGCAAATGGTTCAATTACGTTAATAACGCCGTCCTTGTATTTGCCAATAATCTTGTTCGTTGATTTAGAAAGAAACTCTACACTATTATCAGATTGGCGCAAAATGATTTCAGCTGCAAATTGTGGATGTGAGATATAATGGCAAAAGAATCCTGCATTTTTTGATAAAGATGGAATCTTTGAGGTAGCTACAACGAATTCGTCCAGTATGGTTTTGGATGACAATATAATATCCAAAGTTTTAGGATTTCTGTTAATAGCATTCACGATGTCTTTCTGGAAATCTCTATCAAAATTGAGAAAAGATGTATGAATATCCGGAAAATCTCTTCGCAATAAAGCAATAAAATCTTCATGATTTAAAGTCCGAATACCTTTTTCTCCCAATTCTTTTAAAGAAGACTTTCCAGCTTTCTTTGTTACTATTTCTACAGATTCCTCGGTTGTTTCTTTGGTGATCTTTTCTGATAGTTCTTTCCAGCCTCTTTTACATCCAGTGAATAATAATAAGATAGCGAGAAAGAGCAATAGGCATACAATGTTATTTCGAAAGATAATCATAAAATAAATTTGTTGATTTGTCTAGTTGTTTTAGAACATTGCTATTGTCAAGTTCTATTTCATTAATATATTGTTCTCTGATTGAGTTAATCATGTGCCTGTCATTACAAATTGAAAGAATGACAGAAGCGATGATAGAGATAACAGTTAGAATCCATGCTGGTGGGGCAGCACATCCTTCTATTAAAGAAATTATAGCAACTATCCCCATGATAAAAAGCCAAATGGCTATGTCTATTCCGAATTCAATGGCCAAGTTAGTATAAGAATATTGATTCATTTTTGATAGAGAAACTTCCTGTGGCTGTATATTGAATATAATTTCTTTTGGGATAGCCTTGCATTTGGGGGATTTCGAGATTTGTTTTCTTAACTTCTGTATGTCGGTGTTGTAATTTTGGTAGCAATCGTGAAGTTTCTGTTGTGTGCTTATATATGAAAAATATTTTGATTTCTTAAGATTCCAATAGTCGTTCCATTCTTCCTTATCCTCTATAACCACTTTAAACATATATTTATAGCTCTTCCAAAAACTAAATTCATTATCTTCAAATGTTTTTAGTTTTTCTTCAAAGTCTTTAGAGACTATATCTTTAGTCTCATAGATATAACGACGATTAATCGCCAGTTCAGCTTTCCTATACTCATTTATAACCGCTTGAGAAAGACTTTGGGGAACATTTGCAGCTGAATATTCCACCACAGAGGAGAGTTTCTCTCGGAGTGCCTTTTCGTCATCACCTTGACAAGAAAAGAGGCTTAATAAGAGAATTAACAATCCGTATAGATAGTATCTATTTATCCCTATATCTCGCATAAATGTCCCTATTTTTTTTAAAAACACCCACCCTGTTTTATAATTTCGTTCCTTTTTCCCTGACCAATTTTCATGTTCATAATATTTGTTCCATTACGGGATTAATGCTATCAATATATTTATCCTCCATTGGGTCTGGTGAACAAACAAGCATAGCAATCCATGCAATTAAGAAAATAAGAAGTTCTATTAAAATAGGCCAAATAGCTACTAGTGCAGCAAAAGCAAGGATAAGAATCAGTAGGATATTGATACTCCAAAACCACCATGGATGATGGGTTGGAAAGTTGAGAATACTATCGTACCAACCGTACTCATCATCTAAAGCTGATTGTAGTTTGCTGAATGAACGGTTGTTAATGTTATAATATATCAGAACCTCTTTAAATTTTCCTTCGAAATCTTGCGTGGGGGAGGTTTCACCTTGACGAATCCTATTTATTACCGATGGGGTAGTCTGCAATATTCGTGCTAATGATTCAATATCTCCATCTGCTGCTACATATAGTTCGTTCATGGCATCAATAGCTGATTTCTTCTCAACAATTTGTGTGTATTCAGCACGACGGGCCGTTTTCTCGCTTTCAGATGAGCAACTTTGTACTCCCATAGATATAAACACTATGAGTAATAGCATAACATGGTTCCTTAATCTTTTTATCATAATATTGCAATTAAAAATTATTTTAAATGTGATGTGCTAATGCTTTTTCTAACATATCCTTGGAAATAGGTTATTTCTATCCAATTGCAAAATTAGTTATTTTATCGGGGTTTTGCATTATAGAGGACAGAATTATAACTTAAAACCTCTGCTTTTTCTTGGTTCTTCTGCTGGTTTCCTCAAGACTTGCCGTAATTTGTTAAATTGCTCGAACCATTAGCCCATCGGTTGTCTGTCTATTGTCAGAATCAATATTGTTTCATTTGTCGGTTTTTCTCAACTTAGAATGCCTCATTGGAAATCTCGGATTTCCGCCTATGTTCTTCAGAATAGATTTTTCCATTTACTGGAATTTAGTAGATTAGTTTTCATAGGCCAGAGCCTTACCAAAAAGGGACCAAATCCCTATTTGCTCCGTAGCTTCTTCGGATAGAGGTACTTTTAACTGGATTTGGTACGGAGCTGGTACGGTTTAGATGCTACCCAACTACGGTCTTGGTCTCATTATTCTGCTTTTTATGAATCCGCTTTGTCCTTGTCGTCCGTACCCATTCGAAAAGAAGCTCAAAAGAAGTTGAATAAAAAACTTTTTATGCAAAATTTAATCAGGCTCTTATATAATTCAAAATAATTTCTTACTTTTGTATCATAATAATCTGCAATAGCGTTTGCAATTAATATAATTAATAGAAGCGTTGTGTCTTCGGTATTATAAAGAAAACCTAGGAAATTTTCAAAACGGATGCCTGATGATGACACAGTGGATTCTTCACGTCTATAAGGCGTGGGTCTGCTGTTTGTTTAAGCGGTGTTCGGGCTTCCTAGGGCCTTCTTTATAGTTAAACGACACGCAGTTCCACGCTTCTTTGTATCCATACGTCAACAAAAAAGTGTTGGTCTCACCCCGGAACTGCAAGAAGACCGAAATAAAAAAAGGAGGAAAATAGAAAAAATAAGATTAAAAAAACATATTTATCGAAGCGTTGTGCTCTATTCTTGTTTAAAGAAAACCTAGGAAATTTTCAAAACGAACACATATAGAAATGGCACTGCTGATTCTCATGCTGAAAAGCGTGGGGCTGCTGACCGTTTGCTGTATGAAGAAAGAACTCCGGTTCATTCTTAGTCTGAAGACGGCACAGCAGTTCCACGCTTCGTTGTTTAAACAAATCACAAGCCCGAAAGGAACTGGGAAGGCTTACAAATTCAGTTTATTTATGGAAAAAGAAGAATCTGAAAGCTATGTTTCGCCAGCAGTGGAAGTAATCACAGTGAATGTAGAAGAGGGGTACAGTTCCAGTTTTGAGGTAGTCCCTTGGGAGTAACAAATTCAACTATTTAAACAACTAATCGACATGATGAGAAAAAAACAGATTTCCAGAATGCTGATTGGAGCATTGACCGTCTGCCTGGCAACGGCTTGCTCCAACGAAACGGATGTCTTGACGGGACTCCGAACGGACGGAAACACATTGTCCGTCAATTTACAAACCACCGACGTCGGTGCAACTACGCGCACGCAGATAGCTTCCGACGGAGAATCTAATGTAGAAAGCCTCAATGCTTATCTCTTCGATAATAATGAAGAGAGCGGTTATCAATTGGAGAAAGTTTATAACAATCTGACTTGGAATGAGAACGATCCTGCTTATACCGTAGCCTTGACCGGCATTGCGAAGCGTGGTCCCAAGAAGGTGTATTTTGTGGCCAACGGTGGAAGTATAACCGCGCTTGGCAATGTAGTCACCGGTATTTCTGAAACTGACTTCAAAGCTCTGCTGATGAATGAGATGAAGGAAAATCCCGCTACTCCCTTGACCATGACGGCGGAGGCCGAACTGGCGGAGTGGATCGAGGGGGCAAACAATGTTACAATACAGAAAACCGTGCAACTGAAGCGTGTGCCTGCCCGCATTGACCTTGTGGTTGCGCCACAAGCAGGGCTGACATTCACCGTCAAAGATATTAAGATGAAAAGCCGTGCCAATTCCTATCTTTTCCCTAACGATGCACCGTATACCGGTAAAGGCGTTGTGGAACTTACCGGAACGGCAGGCGATGGTAGCACTGGTGCAGATGGGAACACTGCCTACACTTCGCTCCTTTACCCTTATGAAACGCCCGGAGGCGTGGTGACGGAAGTGGAAGTCAGCGGTAGCGTGCAGGCAGGTGAAGTGACGAAAGAGGTTACTTTCGTTGTGCCTTTCACGAATAAAACCTATGCAGATGGCATTCCCATCGAGCGCAACCACCGCTATACTGTGCAGATTGCCCGTATTGATGGATTCTATTCTGCAGAAGCAACCATCACCGTTAGCGACTGGAGCACAGGTGAGGCATCGGGAAATTTGTTGGCAGGTGAAGAATTGAAGATGACAGCTACAGAAGAAATTAACGGGCAACTCTCAGATGAGCCGACTGCCACTGCTGTATATCCTACGGATGATAGTAAGACTGTAACTGTGGAATTGGCAGCTGACGATGCCAAGATTTATAAAATCTATGTAGGAAGTGCCAACATCGAAGCTGTGACTTCATGGGGCGAATTGCCTGATGGCTGGACGATTGCAAAACCTGCTGCCACCAGAACGGAATACCTATGGGAAAAGTCTTACTGGACACTGACTGTTCCCGCTAATGAAACGGATGCTGTCAAAAGCGTAACAATAAAAGCCGTGAATAAGTTAGAGGAAGAAGGCACAGAGAAGTTTGTACAGATTACGTTTACGCAGGCAGGAAAGGAAGAAGTAGTGGATCATAGTAAGAATCCGTTGCTGAAGTGGGCGAAAACAGATCTTGTTTACAACAAGAATAGTAGAACAAGTAATTTCGCTTCGGGGTACACAGAACAAGGTAGTCTCTATCAGTGGGGGCGCAATACCGGTTGGGCGGATTATAAGGACGCATTGGGTACTTACAATTCATCTAATGCCACTTATGGCTATGGTACTTATAATAAGTCATATAAAACAGGAACAGGTTTGAGTTATGGTTATGATCATCAATCGCAAAGGTATACCTCTATAGATCAAATAAAGAACAACCCTTCTAAGTATTTTATGGATGCTAACGGTACCGACTACTGGGCAAGTTCCTTTGGTGATGGTGGCTCAACTTGGCAGGAACGTGCAGAAAAATGCGGATTCGCTAATAGCGTTTGTCCTGACAACTGGCGTATGCCTACCAAAGCTGATTTTCTTGAAATCAAACCTACCGATCCGTTCACTGGTAGCAGTTCTCTCGCTTCAGTGCTCAATAATCATGTCGAACTTCGGACTAATGATGATTGTAGCTATGCAATTCGCTGGTCGGCAGAAACAATATCAAATAAGACTTACTTGCGTATCGATGCCATTGTAGTTCCCGGTAACTTTACAAATCTATCAAGCATTGACTGGAACAATGACGAAGTCGTAACTCGTTATTTCGGTGCAAATGGTTTCATTCATGGTTTCTATCATGTGAATATAGTAAGTCAATACGAATTCCCCGTTGCCCGTCCTATGCCCGGTACTGAAACTCATGAAGATAAACTTTGGCAGGGCAGTTACAATTGGACGGTTCTTTGGAATTCTATAAAAGACTATAGTGTCAAGAACGATGGTTACTACTGGATGTCTGATGAAAAATCAGCCTTCACATTTCAAGATAATACACGTGTGAAGAGTGTATGGTTTAACGGTAGATATCCATTCTCTGATCGCAAGTCCGTATTGGGGATCCTTCCTATAAATGCTCAGGACTGTTGTGCTATCCGTTGTGTGACCGACGACCCCGATCTACAACAGAAGTAATACGAGGTAATAGTAAAGTAATCATTAAAAATAAGAAGCAATTATGAAGAAACAAATATTCTTCCTCTCCGCCCTTTTAGCTCTCGGCTTCTCCGGTTGTTCCGATAAGGAGAACATCGAGACGGGCAACAGTGAGGAAATCCGCGTTGCGGTGACTTTTGATATAGGAACAAATACTCGTGCCGTAGATGATAGTCATTTGGATATGGTGACACTCTACGTATTCAATGAAGAAACAGAAGCGTATGTAAGCACTCAGGAAACCCAAATTAAAGGAGGTACCATCACTTTCCCCGACAAAGGAAGCTACATCGTAGAAGCCATTGCCAACGAAAAGAATAACTTGCAAGGATTGCAAGATTACGAAGACTTCAAGAGCCGAACTACCGTTTATGACAATGCTAAGGAAAACTGCCTTCAAATGCGCGGGGTACAGACGGCAAAGGTGACCAACGTTACCCAGAATCCATCAATTTCCTTCGCAATGCGCCGCCTGGTGGCACGCATCAACATTGTGAATGAAGTGACAGACTTCAAGTTGACCGAAGCCCGGTTGTCAGGAGCCATGTCTGCATCGCATTTCTATACCGACGAAAGCATGGGCTATTGGACGGCATCGGAAACGCAAGAAATGACAGTGAGCTCTTTTGTTGAAAATCTTGAGAGTGATACTTACAAGTCTGTATTCTATGTATACGAGTGTCCCAATGCCCAATGCAACCTCGCATTGGACGTGAAGGGAACCATCGACGGTATAGAGCACGCTGTGCCTACACTGAAAACAGCAGATTTTATCGGCAAGTATGCTCCCCTCCGCCGCAACGTTCAATACAATGTGACATTGAACGAAGTAGATGGTGCCATTGTTGCTACTCTGGAAGTCACAGATTGGGAAGAAGGCGAAGAAACCGGAGGTGCTGTTGTTTCTCCCGATGCAAATTCAATCGAAGTGGAAATTTCTGCTACAGCAGGAACTTCTGCTTATGCTACAGCCTTTCCGGAAGAATGCGCCGTAAACGACTTGTCTGTCTATCTTTTTGGTGCCGAAGGAACTCTTGAGAAAGCTTATACCAATCTATTGACAGGAGAATGGACACCCGGAAATGTAGATGAAGGAAAGAAAATCATCCTGAAAGATGTGCCCACAACAGGCGGAAAGACTCTATACATCATAGCCAATGCCGCACAAGCTACCTCTTTGGCAGAAGTTTCCGAAAATACCACAAAGAATGACTTCAAAGCCTTGCTTGCCGTCAACGCTACCGGTAATCTGAAATGTCCGTTGCTGATGTTTAAAGAAGTGGAAATCACCGCTGAAGGATGGACTGATAATGTAGCCCAGGTATCAGCCGTGCTTGAACGTGCAGCTGCCCGCATCGACCTGAGGGTGAACGATGAAAGCGGATTCACTCCCGAAAAGGTCACCTTGGTAGGTGCCAATAGTTCTTCTTATGTCATTGCATCCACTGCCGCATCCGGAACTCCCATCAATTTGGAAGGAACAGTGAAAGCGAGCAATAATGCGGAAGCGGGCTATAAGCTATATCCGCAACTGTTTTATCTCTATAGTACTAACAGTACCGAGGGCATGTATCTCCTGCTGGAAGGCACGCAAAAGAGCGGTGACAAGACGGCCGATGCCATTTATAAAAAGCCCTTGAGCGAGATGGAATTCAGCAAAATTGAGCATAATACATGCTATACCATTACAATAGATGATGTTGACGGTGTACCTATCGTAGCCGGAGGCAACATCGATGGTGAAGTCGTGGAAGATTAAATTGTATCAACTTTATTTAGTAACGCTTAAAAAACAACTTGGTGTAAATGGGTGTTTTATTTTTCCGATAGGAGAAATGTTTTTTCCCAATAGGAGAAAAATAATTTAGTAATAGCTGATCATAAAATAGGAGACAAATTATCATTGATGTACCAAGTTGTTTTTTAAGCGTTACTAAATAAAGTTGGTTTGAAATTTTGTTATTCCGAAAACTTCCTCTATCTTCGCGCCCCGAACAAGGAGAGGTGCTCGAGTGGTTGAAGAGGCACGCCTGGAAAGCGTGTATACCCCTAAAGGGTATCCGGGGTTCGAATCCCCGTCTCTCCGCAGGTTGGGAAATTATTTTTTATTTCTTTCTACTACTTTCCCTTATCTGCAAATTTGTCGGAATAATCACTTGTCTGACTGTTTTATTCCCTTTTATTTGATCAATTAGTAATTGACAAGCCGTTTCTCCCATTTTATAAGTCTGATGCGATACAGCTGATAATTTTGGTTCTACATAGTTGGCATGTTGTTCATCGGTATATCCGATGATGGCTATATCTTCGGGGATACGAAGTCTATGTTCTTTAATAACCTCTATGGCGGCAAAAGCTAAAGTATCATTCATGGCAAGGATGGCATCAGGAGGTTGGGGGAGAGATAATAAAGTTTCCGTAGCTATTTTGCCTTCCTCATAATCTATCTTCCGGCAGATTACCAGTTCTTTTTCGATAGGAATATGATTATCGCGCAGAGCTTCCAGGTAGCCATGCTTTCGTTTGGTTACGATATCCAAATGATTGGCTCCTCCGATAAAAGCTACCCGCTTGCTGCCGGTATCCAATAAATGTTGGGTGGCCATTTGTGCGGATTGTACACCATCTGCTACTACCGACGAAAACTGGTCGGTCAGGCAAACACGGTCGAACAGGATGAGTGGCATATTAATCTCTTTCAAGGCGGCAAGATGTGAATAGTCTCTTGTTTCCTGAGACAGGCAGGCGATAATGCCCTCAACCCGCATATTTACCAGATTTTCGATATTCCTTTTCTCGTATTCGTATGCTTCATGTGAAGTGGTAATAATAACAAAATATCCGTTGGCTACTGCCATGTTTTCTATTCCGTTCAGGATGGATGCGAAGAAATGGGTAACGATATCCGGCACAACGACTCCGATGATACGCGGAGTGTTTTTTCGCAGACTCATGGCAAAAGGATTGGGACGGTAATTCATCTCTTTGGCCAGTTTTTTGACTTTAGTACGAAGTTCACTGCTGATTTCCGGACTGTCTTTTAGTGCCCTGGATACAGTGGGAATGGATACGCCCAATGCTTTGGCGAGATCTTTAAGTGAGGTATGTTTCTGGTATTCCATTTTAAAGTCTGCTATTAGATTCACTTACAAAGAAAGCATATTCTCTGATAAAAGATGGTATGAAAGGATGTTTTTTTTACGTAAACCATTACGTGTTGTTTTTGTACCTTGCATACTGTCCTGAAATTATTCTTGCCCTATTTTTGCCGTATCTAAAAACTTTTAAATTTAATTGATATGCAATACCATGAAATCGGAAAGACAGGGATGAAAGTGTCATCTCTCAGCTTTGGGGCTTCTTCTTTGGGAGGAGTTTTCCATGATATAAAAGAGAAAGAAGGAATTGAGGCTGTGTTTACTGCCATCGAAACAGGCATGAATTTTATAGATGTTTCTCCCTATTATGGACACTATAAAGCTGAAACTGTTTTAGGGAAAGCTTTGAAAGATGTTCCGCGTGACCGATACTATCTTTCTACTAAAGTGGGACGTTATGGAAAAGATGGGGTCAATACCTGGGATTATTCTGCAAAACGCGCAGTAGAGAGTGTGTATGAGAGTATGGAGCGTCTGAACATTGACTTTATCGATTTGATAAATGTACATGATATTGAGTTTGCCGATCTGAATCAGATTGTAAATGAAACATTACCGGCATTAGTCGGATTACGCGAGAAGGGTATTGTTGGGCATGTGGGGATCACCGACTTACAACTTGAAAACCTGAAGTGGGTGATTGATCACTCGCCGAGTGGTACGGTAGAATCGGTTCTTAATTTCTGCCATTATTGTTTGTGCGATGATAAACTGATTGATTTTCTTGATTATTTTGAGTCGAAAGGAGTAGGAGTGATCAACGCTTCTCCGCTTTCAATGGGATTATTGAGCGAGCGTGGCGTTCCTGAATGGCATCCGGCTCCTGAATCACTGGTGGAGGCTTGCCGTAAAGCAATGGAACACTGTAAGGCAAAGAACTATCCTATAGAAAAACTGGCTATGCAATTTTCTGTAAGTAATCCACGAATTGCGACCACTTTGTTCAGTACGGCTAATCCGCTGAATGTAAAGAAGAACGTGTCCTTTATAGAAGAACCGATTGACTGGGAATTGGTACATGAAGTACGGGAAATTATTGGAGAACAGCAACGTGTAAGTTGGGCTAACTCTTAAGAAATAGCTGTCTATATGGACTATACAATAATTGATGCGCATGCCCATTTATGGTTACGGCAAGATACAGTGGTAGATGATCTACCCATTCGTACGTTGGATAACGGACGCTCGTTGTTTATGGGAGAAATCCGTCAGATGGTTCCTCCCTTTATGGTGGACGGGGTGAACAGTGCAGAAGTTTTCCTGTCGAACATGGATTATGCACAAGTATCTGCTGCCGTCATTACGCAAGAATTTATAGACGGTATTCAGAATGAATATCTGGCAGAGGTTGTTTCCCGTTATCCCGGCCGTTTCTTTGTTTGCGGAATGTGTGAGTTTCGTAAACCCGGGTTTCTGGTACAGGCAAAAGAACTGATAGCAAGAGGTTTTAAAGCTATTAAGATTCCGGCTCAACGTCTGTTGCTTAGAGAAGGGCGGGTGATGCTGAATAGTGAAGAAATGATGCAGATGTTCCATTATATGGAAGAACGGGATGTGATGCTTTCTATTGACTTGGCGGACGGAGCAACGCAAATTCCCGAAATGCAGGAGGTCATTCAGGAATGCCCCCGGCTGAGAATTGCTATCGGGCATTTCGGAATGGTGACGCGTCCGGATTGGAAAGAACAGATACGGTTAGCCCTTCATCCCAATGTGATGATTGAATCCGGAGGAATCACCTGGCTTTTCAATGATGAATTCTATCCCTTTAGGGGAGCAGTAAAAGCTATACGGGAAGCTGCCGAACTGGTCGGGATGGAAAAGCTGATGTGGGGATCGGATTACCCGCGTACCATTACCGCAATCACTTACAAGATGTCGTATGATTTTATAGTGAAATCACCCGATTTGCAGGAAGATGAGAAAAGGTTATTCCTCGGAGGGAATGCCCGGAAATTCTATGGATTTACAGATCTTCCCATATTGCCATATATCAAAAACATGTCTGAATAAGAAGATAATAATACCATGAAAAAAAATACTTATACGATACCTTTGGCCCTGGTCTTCTGCCTTTTTTTTCTTTGGGCAATTAGCAGTAATCTGCTTCCTACAATGATACGGCAGTTGATGAAAACTTGTGAATTAAACACCTTTGAGGCGTCATTTACAGAAACTGCTTATTGGCTTGCTTACTTTATTTTTCCGATCCCGATAGCTATGTTCATGAAGCGTTATAGCTACAAAGCAGGCATTATTTTCGGTTTATTGTTGGCGGCATTGGGTGGCTTGCTCTTTTTCCCGGCTGCCATGCTGAAAGCCTATTGGGCCTACCTCTGCATATTCTTTATCATTGCTACCGGTATGTGTTTCCTGGAGACTGCTGCCAATCCGTATGTTACCGTTTTGGGTGCGCCCGAAACAGCACCGCGACGGCTGAACCTGGCGCAATCTTTCAACGGACTCGGAGCCTTTATTTCTGCTATGTTTCTGAGTAAATTGATTCTGAGCGGCACGCATTATACGCGTGATACATTGCCTGTTGATTATCCGGGTGGCTGGCAGGCTTATATACAGGTAGAGACGGATGCCATGAAGTTTCCTTATCTGATGCTGGCTTTATTGCTGATTATCATAGCTGTGGTATTCGTATTTTCTAAATTGCCACAGATAGGGGATGAAAGTAAAACTCCTTCTTCAGGTGCAAAGAAAGAAAAGCTGATTGATTTTGGTGTGCTGAAACATTCACACTTGCGTTGGGGGGTAATTGCGCAGTTCTTTTATAATGGCGGACAGACAGCGATCAACAGTTTGTTTCTTGTCTATTGCTGTTCTTATGCAGGACTTCCGGAAGAAACCGCAACAACTTTTTTCGGACTTTATATGCTTGCTTTCCTTGTAGGACGCTGGATTGGTACAGGATTGATGGTGAGGTTCCGTCCGCAGGATATGTTATTGGTTTATTCTTTAATGAATATTCTTTTGTGCGGAGTGGTAATGGTTTGGGGAGGTATGGTAGGATTATATGCTATGCTGGCTATCTCTTTCTTCATGTCTATTATGTATCCCACACAGTTCTCTCTGGCTTTGAAGGGATTGGGCGACCAGACAAAAAGTGGTTCGGCTTTTCTCGTGATGGCTATTGTCGGCAATGCATGTCTCCCTCAACTGACGGCTTATTTCATGCATGCCAATGAGCATATCTATTATGCAGCTTATTGTGTGCCGATGATTTGCTTTATTTTCTGTGCCTACTATGGCTGGAAAGGTTATAAGGTTATTGATTAAACAATTAATTTCAAATATATAAAATGAAAGCAGTTCAAATAGTCAATCCCTCTGAAATGAAGGTGGTTGAACTTGAAAAACCGGTGGTTGGTGCCGGTGAGGTGTTGGTGAGAATTAAATATGTAGGTTTTTGTGGTTCCGATTTGAACACCTTACTGGGACGTAACCCGATGGTGAAATTACCTGTAGTGCCGGGACATGAAGTGGGCGCGGTAATTGAAGAAATAGGTCCGGATGTTCCGGCAGGTTTCGAAAAAGGGATGAATGTGACTCTGAATCCATATACTAATTGTGGTAAGTGTGCTTCGTGCCGTAATGGTCGTGTCAATGCCTGTGAACATAATGAAACATTGGGAGTGCAGCGGAATGGTGTGATGTGTGAGTATGCTGTATTGCCTTGGACTAAAATAATTCCGGCAGGTGATATCTCTCCCCGTGATTGTGCTCTGATTGAGCCGATGAGTGTGGGATTTCATGCTGTCTCACGCGGTCAGGTGATTGACAATGAATATGTGATGGTTATCGGGTGTGGTATGATTGGTATAGGTGCTATTGTACGTGCTGCTCTCAGAGGTGCCGTTGTTATTGCTGTGGATCTGGATGATGAGAAGTTGGAGTTGGCTCGGAGAATGGGAGCCTCTCATACGGTTAACTCTAAAACAGAAGATGTACATAGACGGATACAGGAGATTACGAAAGGCTTTGGGGCTGATGTTGTGATTGAGGCTGTCGGTAGTCCTGTGACTTACGTAATGGCTGTAGATGAAGTTGCTTTCTGCGGCCGTGTAGTCTGCATTGGTTATGCGAAGAGTGAAGTCGCTTTCCAAACGAAATATTTTGTTCAGAAAGAATTGGATATACGAGGCTCCAGAAATGCATTGCCGGCTGACTTCCGTGCGGTAATTAACTATATGAAGGCGGGAACTTGTCCGGTAGAAGAATTAATCACGAAAGTGGCAGTGCCCGAAAATGCATTGGAAGCAATGACGGAGTGGGCAGCTAATCCGGGTAAAGTGTTCCGCATCCTGGTACGGTTATAAATACAGTTTTTTATTTGTTTATATTTCCAATAGCTTGTTTTTTGTGATTGCTTTTTGTTACTTTGTTCTTGATAATTAATATTGTTTAATTTTATAAATGATTAATTCTTATGAAAAAGTACATTGCTGAAATGGTAGGAACGATGGTTCTGGTATTGATGGGCTGTGGTAGTGCAGTATTTGCCGGAAGCGCAGCGGGAGCAGTGAGCGCTGGTGTAGGAACACTTGGTGTAGCGTTTGCTTTTGGTTTGTCTGTTGTAGCTATGGCTTATACCATAGGCGGTATTTCCGGGTGTCACATTAATCCTGCTATAACTTTAGGCGTATTCATGTCGGGTAGGATGGGTGGCAAAGATGCCGCTCTGTATATGATATTCCAAGTGATTGGCGCTATTCTCGGTTCTGCAATTCTTTTTGCTTTGGTATCTACTGGTGGGCATGACGGACCTACTGCAACCGGTTCCAATGGGTTCGGTGATGGAGAAATGTTACAAGCTTTTATTGCAGAGATGGTATTCACTTTTATTTTTGTATTGGTAGTGCTGGGAACTACTGATTCAAAGAAAGGTGCGGGTAACTTTGCAGGGCTGGCTATCGGTTTGTCCTTGGTATTGGTTCACATTGTATGTATTCCGATTACAGGAACTTCGGTAAATCCTGCAAGAAGTATTGGTCCTGCTTTATTCGAGGGTGGTGCAGCTCTTTCTCAGTTATGGCTGTTCATTGTAGCTCCGTTTGTAGGAGCTGTACTTAGTGCTATCGTATGGAAAGTTATTGGCAATGATAAATAAACTTTTAGATTAAAGTTTTGATGAATGTAAAAGAGGGTGCTTCCATTTTAGGAATGCACCCTCTCCGTCTTCAATAGGTCATAGTTTAGGTCGATATCTTTTCGTTTAACTTGATCTGCTATTTTTTCAAGTCCACCGTATAAGTTTGTTTTCCGTCGTAAATCGTATTCACGATAATTTTTAATCCCTTCTTTCCTGCCAGTTGATTAGCTATCTCTTTCAATCTGAATGACACAACTCCCCAACCCAGTGTGCGTGGTTCATCATCATAAGCATTGTGGCGGAACTCCAATGTGAGATAATCATCTTCCGAGGCAGATGCTTGCTCTGTTTGATTGATGACCAGATTCAACATGTGTTTTTTACTGCTATTATTGTTGTGGAAGAATTGATGTTCTATGTTTAGATAATTTCCTGTAATCCACAACTCGACGACATTAATACGGTCATTACCAATACTGTCGGCAGTCTCCTCAGTCAGCGGAATGATATCCTTTGTCAGAATGTCTTCTATTTGGATCAGTTTTACGTTATACTTATATCCCGGAATACTTTCTTCCAATGGAAGAAAATGAATGAAGACGCGTTGGTCGTCATTCACAGTATAGTTATGTATATATGTTGTATCGCTGGGATACATCTTTTCACCGTCATCCAGATTAAAATAGTATTCCTTATCTTCAATAACCTTTATGGTACCAATTGTAAAAAGAGTACCATTAGAAGTGTCATCAGCATCACTCAGGCAAGACTGTAACATCGATACTGCTAAAAACGTAAGCAGAAGTATTACCGAATAAAATCTCAGCTTTTTCATCAATTGCATGTTTTTGGAGTTAATCTTATTTTTCCCATGTATTTTAGAAATGCGTGATGAGGGGAAATACTGCACATCTGACTGTTAAAGAAACAAAAGAATTAATTTCTTGTTCGCTACGTGCAGTATTTCTATCTTTGCTGCATTTATAAGGTAAACGCGTGTCAAAGGAAAGAATGGAAGAACAGGAACTGGCAGGACGATGCAGGCAAGGGGATAACCTTGCCAGGAAAGAACTGTACGAGCGCTATGCTGGGCGAATGCTCAGCGTGTGCCTCCGTTATGCGGGCGACCGTGAAACGGCAGAAGACCTGATGCACGACGGTTTCCTGAAACTTTTCGATTCTTTTGATAAATTCACTTGGCGGGGTGATGGTTCCTTGCGGGCGTGGATGGAGCGTGTTATGGTGAATACGGCGCTGCAATACTTGCGCAAGAATGATGTAATAAACCAGTCGGAAGGATTGGATAATGTACCCGAAACGTACGAAGAACCAGATGCTTCGACAGTGGATACTATTCCTCAGAAGGTGCTGATGCAGTTTATCAGTGAATTGCCTGTTGGTTATCGCACCGTATTCAACTTGTATATATTTGAAGATAAATCCCATAGGGAAATTGCCCAGATGCTGGGAATTAATGAGAAATCATCAGCTTCGCAGCTGACGCGTGCCAAAGCTACTTTGGCTACTAAAGTGCGGGAGTGGATGAAAAACAATGCTTAAAGGAAAGGACGTATGATGAAAGATGATGAATTGTGGTTGAAAAAGATAAAGGAACGGTTGGATGATTACTCCGAGCCGCTACCTGATGCCGGCTGGGAGCGGTTGGAGAAGGCGTTACCGACTTCTGCACCCATGTCTGTTGTCGGGACAAAGAAAAAGATTCTGTTCCGCCGTTGGGCGATGACGGCTGCGGCGGTTGCGCTGGTGGCTGTGTCGTCCGTCAGTCTTTGGTTGCTGCAAAGTCCGGTAGTGGACGATGTGCGTCGTGCGGCCGAACCGGCTTTAGCGGCTATACCTGATGCGCTGCCTGCACCTGCAGAGCCGGATGTGCAGGGAGAAGAACCGGAGTCTGTTATCAGAAGGGTGATTGAGCAGGAAAGCTCTCGTCAAGCTTTTGTGGCACAACATTTGGAAACAGAAAAGAATATATCGGAAGTGGGTGCACAGATACAGGAAAAGGACACTGAAGTGCTCACAGAAAAGGCGGATGGAGACGATATCGTTCCATCAAACTCTTCTTCAACTTCTAAAGGAAAGGAGCGCGAGGTATACCGTCCTTCCAGCAGAGACAAACTGCATTTGCCGACCGAAAAGAAATCTTCTATGAAAAATAAAGGTTGGGCGATTGGTATGTCTGTTGGAAATACAGGAGCACTTGCCATGAATACAATGGGAAATGATATGCAGGCCGATCCTAGCTCCGGTCCGATGTTTAGTGATAAGTTAGACTTGCCGGATGTATCTAACGGTATTCTGAATATTCCTGATGGACAAGAACTTGTTTTTGAAGGTGGTGTGCCTTATTTGCGGAAAAATTTGCGTCAGGTTAAGGATATCAAGCATAAGCAACCGCTCTGTTTCGGTGTATCGGTGCGGAAAGCATTGCCGAAAAACTTCTCGGTGGAAACCGGTGTGACTTATACGATGCTGTCGTCTGAGATAACTTATGAAAACAGTTCGGAAAAAACAGATCAGAAACTGCACTATATCGGTATTCCGGTGCGTGCGAACTGGAGTTTCGTTAATGATAAACGTTTTACGGTGTATGTATCTGCCGGTGGTGCAATAGAGAAGTGCGTCTATGGTAAGGTAGGAAGTGAAAAGGAGACAGTGAAGCCTGTGCAACTTTCGGTAATGGGTGCGGTAGGCGCTCAATATAATATTAGTAATAGAGTGGGAATATATGTAGAGCCAGGTGTTTCCTATTTCTTTGACGATGGTTCTCCGATAGAGACTATACGAAAGGAAAATCCGACGAACTTTACGTTGCAGGCAGGTATCCGTCTGACTTACTAATCAGTGTGAATAAAGAGTGATAGAGTGGTAGGGTGATAAAGTGGTAGAGTGATAGTGAGATAACGCTCTGTGATATACAGCGCAGCTACTTTATCACCCTACCACTCTATCATCTTACCACTCTGTCACTTTATTGCTCTATCGCTCCTTTATTTTAGTTTACTATAACCGTTTCAAAGTATTCCTTGAATAGCTTTTCTGCACGTTCCAGTTGTTCGGGAGTGTTTTCTTTTACCTCTTTCAATTGGTAATCCCATCCCATAGCTTCGTACTTGTGCACGCCCAGACGATGATAAGGAAGAATTTCTACTCGCTGTATACTTTTATATGGGCCGAGATGTTTGCCTAAACTGCGAATGTCTTCCTCGAAATCACTATATCCCGGTACTAATACATAGCGTAGCCAGAAAGGCCGGTTCCGTTCCTCCAGCCAAGCAGCCGTATGCAAAGTTTTTGTATTGCTGCATCCGGTCAGCTTCTTATGGCGTTCGGGATTGAATTCTTTGAGGTCCAGCAGCACTAAATCCGTCAGGCTCAATAGTTCTTCTACTTTTTCATTCCGGATGCCGCCATTGGTATCCAGGCAGATGTGAATGCCGTTTGCTTTCAAGTCTTTGAACAGGGGTATAAGCACTTCGGCCTGCAATGTGGGTTCACCGCCCGAGAATGTGATGCCACCCTTTTTCCCGAAAAAGGCTTTCTGGCTGATAGCCATTTGCAGAATTTCTTCCGGTGGGGTAGGTGTACCTCCTTTTGCGTCTATCGTATCTGGGTTGGCACAATACAAACAGCGGAACGGACAACCTTGCAGGAAAACGACGAGCCGGAGACCCGGCCCGTCGAATGTTCCCATACTTTCGTAGGAGTGTACGTTTATCATATTACATTCTTTCGTGGAAACTACGGCTGATAACCTCTAACTGATGCTCGCGGCTCAGCTTCACAAAGTTCACAGCATAGCCGGAAACACGAATTGTGAGTTGCGGATACTTCTCCGGATGCTCCATGGCATCTTCCAGCATTTCACGATTCAGCACATTTACGTTCAGGTGGTGTGCACCTTTAGTAAAGTAACCGTCCATCATTGTTACTAGGTTTTCAACACGGTCTTCCGGTGTTGGGCCGAGAGATTTCGGAACGATAGAGAACGTATTGCTGATACCGTCCTGTGAGTCACGATAACGCAACTTGGCTACGGAACTCAACGAGGCGATGGCACCGTTCTTATCGCGTCCGTGCATCGGGTTGGCACCCGGGGCGAAAGCTACACCCTTGGCACGTCCGTCAGGAGTAGCACCTGTTTTCTTACCGTACATTACATTAGAAGTAATCGTCAGCAATGAAAGGGTAGGACGAGCATTCTTGTAAACGGGCAATTTTTTCAGTTCTTCGCTAAAATAGTACACCAAGTCCACACCGAGGTGGTCTACACGGTCGTCATTGTTACCGAAACATGGGAATGTACCGTCGATATCAAAACCTTCCGTCAAGCCGATGTCGTTACGACGGGCTGTAACCTTTGCATTCTTGATGGCCGACAGTGAGTCGATGGCAATGGAAAGACCTGCTACACCATAAGCCAGATTAATGCGTGGATTCGTATCGATAAATGCCATCTGAGCCTTTTCGTAATAATATTTATCATGCATGAAGTGGATGATGTTCATTGCCTCATTGTAGACACGGGCAATTTCGGTCAGCACTTTCTTATAGTTCGACATAACTTCCTCAAACTTCAATGTTTCACCGGTCAATACAGGAATACCTTTTACCATGACGGTACCGGTGTTTTCGCAACGTCCACCGTTGATGGCAAGCAGCAGGGCCTTTGCCAGGTTGGCACGTGCGCCGAAGAACTGAATTTGCTTACCGATAGCCTGATAGGATACGCAGCAGGCGATACCGTAATCATCGCAGTTACGTACTTCGCGCATCAGATTATCGTTTTCGTATTGGATGGAGCTGGTATCTACGGATACTTGTGCACAGAATTCCTTGAAGCCTTCAGGGAGTTCTGGTCCCCAAAGTATGGTCAGGTTCGGTTCGGGAGAAGGACCGAGGTTATACAGTGTTTGCAGGAAGCGGAAGGAAGTCTTCGTTACCTTCACACGCCCGTCGTTGAAACGTCCGCCAATGGCTTCTGTTACCCAAGTCGGGTCTCCAGCAAAGATATCGTTATATGACTGCATACGCAGATGGCGCACCATGCGGAGTTTGATAACGAACTGGTCGATCAGCTCCTGGGCAAATGTTTCATTTATTTTACCGTGTGCCAGATCATATTCAATAAAGATGTCGAGGAACGAAGAAACGTTACCCAGAGACATGGCTGCACCGTCTTGTTCTTTTACAGCGGCCAGATAAGCCATGTACACCCATTGTACGGCTTCCTGTGCGGAAGTAGCCGGACGACTGAGGTCGAGTCCGTAATATTCGCCCATTATCTTAATATCTTTCAAAGCCTTGATCTGCTCTGCCACTTCTTCACGCAGGCGAATGCGGTCATCAGTCATCGGGCCGGTCAGATTATGTAAATCTTCCATTTTGGCTTCGATGAGGCGGTCGATGCCGTAAAGTGCCAGACGACGGTAATCACCGATGATACGTCCGCGGGCATAGTTATCGGGAAGTCCGGTGAGGAAACCCAATGAACGGAATGAGCGGATCTCTTCAGTATATACATCGAATACGCCGTCATTATGTGTCTTGCGATAATGGGTAAAGATATCTTTTACCTTATCATCTATTTCTACGCCGTTTTCGCGGCAAGCCTTCATCACTACGTTGATGCCACCGAACGGCTTGATAGCACGTTTCAACAGCTCATCCGTCTGCAAGCCAACGATAAGTTCATTCTCCTTATCTATATAACCGGCCTGATGTGAAGTAATGGTAGATACGGTATGAGGATCGAGAGAACGAACGCCGTTGTTGGCTCTTTCCTCTTCGAGTGCTTTCAGACAAAGTTCCCAGATTTTTTTCGTGCGCTCGGTAGGTCCTTGCAGGAAGGATGCGTCTCCAGTGTAAGGCGCGATGTTTTTACTAACGAAATCACTGACATTGATTTCTTTGCTCCAAAGCCCGTCAATAAAGGTTTTGTTCAATTCCA
>ENA-OWOU01000514-OWOU01000514.1-gut-metagenome-genome-assembly--contig:-NODE-514-length-23748-cov-16.023489_pt1 | contig 23748 bp, 19 predicted proteins | sample MGYA00248248_ERZ651801 | MGnify/ENA primary metagenome ERZ651801 (study PRJEB26908, sample SAMEA4031710) | gut metagenome | biome: gut; feature: normal infant; material: stool | place: China | collected... | reverse complement strand
ATGGACGAATATCGTATCAACGGATTGACCATAAAAGAAAATTTGCTGCAACTGGCAGAAAATGGAAATAAAAAGTTCACCGAATCGCTACATCCGGGAATAGAAAATGTATTGGGTATCCGCATCCCTGCCCTAAGGCGGTTAGGAGCACAAATTGCCAAAAACGACTGGGAGAGTTATCTACAGACTGCGGATACTTATTATATGGAGGAACGTATGTTGCAGGGTATGGTAATAAGCAATCTGAAAATGAAAGACATAGAAGCATATCTTTCGCTAGTCGCCCGGTTTGTTACCATCATCAACAGCTGGTCTGTTTGTGACACTTTTGACTTTTACGGCAAACAACGGTTTGTGGACAAGAACAAGAAAAGAGTCTGGCTATTTTTGGAAACCTGGATGAAATCCGACAAAGAATATGAGATACGTTTCGGAGTAGTAATGGCAATGGCTCATTATATTGACGAAGAGTATATAGACAACGTATTGCAATGGATGGACCGGATCTGTCACGAAGGATATTATGTGAAGATGGCTGTAGCATGGGCTTTATCCGTATGTTATGTCAAGTTTCCTCTAAAGACGATGAACTATCTGAAGGAAAATCATTTAGATGACTTTACTTACAATAAGGCACTACAAAAAATCATAGAATCTTATCGGGTAAGCACGGAGGACAAAGAAATCATCCGCAGCATGAAAAGAAAAAACAAATAATGTCCATTTACCGCAAAGAAGCTTTGAATCCTTCCGAAAGAAATTCACCATTCATATTCGGAAAGATTCAAACCGCTCCAGCAGCTATTAATAATCGGGAAAAGTTATTCCTCCCAAACCAAATAAGCTGAAACCAGCCAATGATTCAATTTATTGCCATCTACCTGTTGTGCCTCAGGGATACTTACCTTAAAAGAATGTTTACCGGCCGACAAGTCACCAATAACAGCCTCCTCAGGCATCACATCGCTACCCGGACACCAATTGGAACGGGACAAATCCGAAGAAGCCAAAGGTTCTTCAATCTCTTTTGTCGTATAACCCTTATCACCTATATATGCGGCAACTCGTGGTATCAGCCATACTCCCGTGGCCGGATTAAAACGGCGGAAAGAAGCACAGTCATCACGCCAAGGAATGAAATTCAACACCTCCTTGCCATCAACAGACACGATGTTTCGTTTCTCCACAAACTCATCTCCGCCACTATGTCCTCCGTGACCTGTTACAATATACTTCAAACGAACATTTTTGGCAGCTTTCGGCATATCAAAATCCATCACCACATCTTTGCGTGAGAAAATATCCGGATAAGTCTGTCCGATATAATACACCGTATTCATCAAAGGCTTCACACGGCGCTCCGGCATCACGTCGCAAGTGATCTTACTCTCCTTCACATCCAATTCCATACTGGCCACATACCCCTCGGCAGTCCATGTATCAATATAAATTCCCACGTATGCCTCTCTCTCCAATGCCGGATAAAGATCGGTAATATCCTGCACCCAAGTCACACTCTTTTCCCATTTCGGGATATATACAGGACGTCTCTTGCTGCTCAAGGAATCATTATCCGAACTATAATACCCCACACCGAACGGGGTCATAAAACGCATCAGTTCAAGGGTAGGCACATAATCCTTGCCCGGAACAATACCAATCATTTTTTCATATTTGGCACTGTCTACCGCAGGAAACGCCCTCTTGCCTTCGGCTATATTCATCAGATTAATCACCGATTCTTTGGGAAGCACAAAACAAGAGCCAGATTTATCCCAACGGTCACCATTGGAAGCTACAGTTACTTTCAGGGTAACATCCACATCCCTTTTATAATCGGGCAAGGTTATTTTCTTTAAAATGATACGCCCGTTTACCAGACGGATCACTCCGTCAGCATTGGCAGGAGTATAATTAGGGAAAGAATCGGGACGAAAACAAACAAGGGTTTTGTCGAATACTTGAATATGAGTATTTCCCAATGCCGGTAATTCTTTGTGATTTGCAGCATCGGCCGGCATCATAAAAGTTGCCGCCACAGCCAGTGGGGCAATAAAGGTCAGCAGGTTCATTCTTTTTAATTATAGGTTAGTAATCAAGGGTATATAAATTAATTTCACAAAAAACTACACGGACCTACACAAATCGTCCGATCTGTATAAATCCATGTAGTCTATAATAAAAAAAGGAATTATTGATGCTGTTCACGCAACAAATCATTCACAGTCTTCACCGGATTAAAGGTACTCAACGGCACTTCAACAAAAACAGTGTTCCAGTCACTCATTGCGCCGTTCCACAAGCCCGGAAGCTCCAATGCTTTCAGTTCTCTACCGTTCTTTGATTTATAAGAGATAAAACCTGTAGCCTTATCCACATACTTCACCAAGTCGAATTTGTTTCCTTTATAATCGCGTACCGCACACACCAGATCCACCGGATTAAAGTGAGTACCCTTCTCGAACATCTCTTTCTTGACCGGATCATTCATGTCAATCTGAGAACTTTCCAAAATTTGCAATGAAACAGTACCATCCGCATTATAAGCCAGGAACGGGCCGCCTCCCGGTTCACCCACATTCTTCACCATACCGCATACACGCATCGGACGGTTCAACTTCTTACGCAGATAAATAACCAGATCGGCATCTTCCAGATCCTTGATATCCAGTTTGCGGCAACATAAAGTCTGCTGTAAGAAACGAATGATCTCTTCCAGCTGCGCATGTGTATATTTACCGCCATCCAGCAATTCCAAATATTCAAAGACCTGCTTCTGCAGAGTAACCAGTACCCCCGCAATCAGCTTTTTATACGTAACAGTATCCTCTTTCAAGCGATCGGGCACCACATTATCTATATTCTTGATAAAAATAACATCGGCATCCAAGTCATTCAGGTTCTCAATCAGCGCGCCGTGCCCCCCCGGACGGAATAACAGTTTGCCTTTATCGCGGAAAGGCTTGTTCTCCATATCGGCAGCAACCGTATCCGTACTCGGCTTCTGTTCAGAAAACGACACATCATATTCCACCCCGTATTTCTTTGCATAAACGGCAACCTTCTCTTCCACCAGCTTTGTGAACAACTCACGATGTTCCGTAGAGACGGTGAAATGCACATTCACTTTTCCGGTCTTGCCTGCCGCATACAACGCGCCCTCCACCAAATGTTCTTCCAGCGGCGTACGCACACCATCCGCATACCGATGGAATTTCAACAACCCCTTCGGTAATGCCCCATAGTTCAAGCCGGCAGCTTCCAGCAGATTGGCTACTATAGGTTTATACTCCTTCCCGGCCATCAAAGCATCAATATTCTTTCCTGTATTATCCATACAAGCCGCATTCAAGTCATTGTAGAATGCGAAGCTATGAATATGGTCGAAAAATTTCTTTTCGAAATCAGTCTTCGGAGTATTGTAATCAGCCCCCAGGAATTCGAACAAATTCTTGAACATACGGCTGGCAGCACCAGAGGCGGGTACAAACTTCACGATGGTTTTCTCCCCTTCCTTATATGTATCCCATGCTTCCAAATAATTTTTCATTTCATTTTCGGCGGGAGCCATGATTCCCTTTTCAACAGAAGCGGCTGCATCCAGCTTCAAAAATGGGAAACCCTTTTCAAAGCAAGCCAGTTGTTCTGCAATCTGCTGCTCGGAAATTCCTTTTTTCACTAATAAGTCTTTGTCTTCAGGTGTTAACATAAGTACATGATTTTATATGGTTTAAATAAATTGTTACCTTATTCTTTCACTATTAATTGCCCAAAAATACAAAAAAATGCGAGAACACTACCTAATAAATAAAGAAAAAAACTACCTTTACCCTCGAAAAGATTTCACGTGTTATGGAAGAAAAAGCATTTTTCACAGCCAAAGAGCGTGAGCAACTGTTCGCCCTCTATAAACGATTGCTGCAATTATCCGGCGACACCTTGCAGAAGGGTGATTGCCATAAGTTAAAAATACACCTCATAAAAGCAGTTGCCGAAGGTAACCTGCCACGAAATTGTTTCGGGATGAATCCTATCATCAAAGATATGCAGACCGCCGTCATCGTGGCCGAAGAAATTGGGATGAAACGGGCTTCCATCCTGGGAATCATGCTGCACGAATCGGTAAAGAACCATTTATGCACCTTAGCATCTGTACAACAGGAATATGGAGAGGATGTAGCGGGGATCATACGCGGTCTTGTGAAAATCAATGAGCTATACTCCAAAAGCCCTACCATAGAATCGGAAAATTTCCGCAACCTGCTACTCTCTTTTGCCGAAGACATGCGTGTTATTCTGATCATCATTGCAGACCGCGTGAACCTGATGAGACAGATAAAGGAGACTCCCAATATAGAAGCACGCACCAAAGTAGCCAACGAAGCTGCCTATCTGTACGCACCGCTGGCACATAAGCTGGGGCTATACAAACTGAAATCGGAACTGGAAGACCTTTCCTTGAAATATACCGAACACGACGTATATTATCATATAAAGGACAAACTGAACGAAACGAAAGCCTCCCGTGACAAATACATAGCCGCCTTTATCGAACCGATACAGCATAAGCTGGAAGAAGCAGGATTGAAGTTCCACATGAAAGGGCGTACCAAGTCCATCCATTCCATCTATCAGAAAATGAAGAAACAGAAATGTCCCTTCGAAGGAGTGTATGACTTGTTTGCCATCCGAATCATTCTAGACTCTCCCGTTGACAAGGAAAAACAAGAATGCTGGCAGGTATATTCCATTGTGACCGATATGTATATGCCCAATCCCAAACGTCTGCGCGACTGGCTCTCCGTACCCAAAAGCAACGGATACGAATCCTTACACACCACTGTAATGGGACCTGAAGGCAAATGGGTGGAAGTACAGATACGCACTGAACGCATGGACGAGATAGCAGAACGTGGTCTGGCAGCCCACTGGCGTTACAAAGGCGTAAAAGGAGAAAGCGGTCTGGATGAATGGCTGACCTCCATCCGGGAAACGCTGGAGAACGCCGACAGTGACCTGGAAGTGATGGACCAGTTCAAACTGGAATTATACGAAGACGAAGTATTCGTATTCACCCCCAAAGGTGACTTGTACAAGATGCCGAAAGGAGCAACCGTACTGGACTTTGCCTTCGCCATCCACAGCAAACTGGGTTCTAAATGTATCGGAGCAAAGGTGAACGGAAAGAACGCACAATTAAAGCAAACGCTGAACAGCGGCGACCAGGTAGAAGTCATGACTTCAAACACCCAGACACCCAAACGCGACTGGCTGAACATCGTCACCACTTCGAAGGCAAGAACCAAAATACGCCAGGCCATCAAAGAGATAGAAGCCCGCCAGACAGAGTTCGCCAAAGAGACCATAGAACGTAAATTCAAGAACCGCAAGCTGGAATACGACGAAGCAGTGATGATGCGCCTGATAAAAAAGCTGGGATACAAAACCGTAACCGAGTTCTACCAGGACATAGCCAACGAGACAAGAGATGCAAACGACATCATCGAAAAATACCTGGAACTGAAGAAAAAGGAAACGGAAAACCGGGAGGATATTGTCTATCGCAGCGCCGAGAATTTCAGTATGCAGACAGCACAGGATGACAAAACTTTCAAAGAGGACGTGCTGGTCATTGATCAGAATTTGAAAGGACTGGACTTCAAATTAGCCAAATGCTGTAACCCTATCTATGGCGATGATGTATTCGGGTTTGTAACCATCAGCGGAGGAATCAAAATACACCGTACCGACTGCCCTAACGCACGGGAGTTGCAATCACGTTTCGCCTACCGTATCGTAAAGGCGCGTTGGGCCGGAAAAAGCCACGGCAAACAATACCCCATCACGCTGCGCATCGTCGGTCATGATGATATAGGAATTGTGACAAATATCACCTCCATTATCAATAAGGAAAACGATATCCTGCTCCGTTCCATCAGCATCGACTCGCACGACGGGCTGTTCAGCGGCATGATGACCGTAATGGTAGATGATACATCAAAGCTGGAATCATTAGTAAAAAAGATAAAGACAGTAAAAGGAGTAAAACAGGTAAACAGAGGATAAACCCACCCCAAGCTAAAAAAATGAATGAACTGCATAAACGACTAAAAAGCTTTACATACGCCTGGAAAGGCGTATGTAGTTTTTTAAGCAAGGAACACAATGCCTGGATACATTGCACAGCCATCATCACCGTAACCATTGCAGGCATCCGGTTTGAAATAACACGCACCGAATGGCTTGTCATCCTCCTGTGCTTTGCAATGGTACTGGCTGCCGAAGCATTCAACACAGCCATAGAACGCCTGGTCAACCTGGTATCCCCGGACTACCATCCTGTGGCCGGAGACGTAAAGGACATAGCAGCAGGAGCCGTACTGATTTGCGCCATATTTGCCGCCATCATAGGGTTGATTATCTTTGTCCCTTATTTTTAAAGGTGTTAATTTACCATTTATTTCACTAACAGTTAAAGACCTTTTATAAAAAAAACAGTAATTTAGCTCCGATAATTTTTAAACAGTGGAACTAATGAAGAAAATTTTGCTTTCAACATTATTGTTGATTATAGGGTTAACCACATACGCAGCCGTATGGCAATCTCAAGGAGAAGCAGAAATAACCTTTGAGAAAACAACACATAATTTCGGTTCATTTCCCGAGTCTAGCCCGAAAGTTACTTGCGTTTTCAAATTCAAAAATTCGGGAGACGGTCCCTTGGTCATCCATCAAGCGATCGCATCTTGCGGATGTACTGTTCCCCAATATCCTAAAGAGCCCATCAAACCGGGTGAAAGCGGACAGATAACAGTGACTTATAATGGAGCCGGCAAATTTCCGGGACATTTCAAGAAATCAATCACTATCCGCACAAACGGGAAAAATGAAATGACACGTCTTTATATAGAAGGTGATATGACCCCGAAAGGCACAGCTGCAGAATAGAATTCTCACATCATAAGAGAGAGAGAGGATGTATCAAAACAAAAGAAGATTCAAGTTTGATACATCCTCTTTTTATATCCGGAAAACACTGCCCCGCCTGCCTGTACGCAAGTAAAAACAAAAAAATAAGAAAAAAAGAACATTTTTCCCCAATAATAAGCCACTCTTATTCTGATTAAAATAACGTACTTTGCAGCAAATTTAAGAGAACAATGACAAACAAGCTATTATTCTTTGTCCTACTGGCCCTCTGTTTCAGTGGCTGTGATATGCTGGAAACCCATCCATACGATGTACATATTACAGGAGAAAGAGAACTGACCAACAAAAACATCCAGTTGATAGAAAACAAAATGCAAGGCAAAAAAACAATCCGCTTTGCCATGATCAGTGATACCCAACGATGGTACAACTCTACCGAAGATGTTGTAAAAGCCCTCAATGCCCGTGGTGACATAGACTTTGTCATTCACGGAGGAGACCAGTCCGACTTCGGCGTCACAAAAGAATTCATATGGATGCGGGACATATTTAACAAATTCCAGATGCCCTACGTATGCCTTTTAGGCAACCACGACTGCCTGGGTACAGGTGAAGACGCATACAGAGCCATTTATGGAGATCCCAACTTCGCCTTCACAGCCGGAAATGTACGCTTTATCTGCCTCAATACCAATGCGATGGAGTATGATTATTCGGAACCGGTTCCCGATTTCAACTTTATAGAAAATGAACTGAACAACCTGTCGCCTGAAATAGAAAAAACGGTATTCGCAATGCACGTAAAACCTTTTGAATTTGTATTCAACAACAATGTAGCAAAAATCTTCCAACTATACGTCAACCAGTTCCCCAAAGTCCAGTTCTGTCTTTACGGCCATGAACACAAATTCGCAGTAGATGATCTATTCAACGACGGAGTTCTGTATTTCCAATGCCCCTGCATAGACAAACGCATCTACTTATTATTCACCATTAAAGAAGATGGAACCTACGATTATGAAACAGTTGAATTTTAAAAAGATATTTCTGAACCTATTGTGGCCACTATTGCCTTTTACGGCACAAGCCCAAGAAAATAATACACTTTACTCCATCTTATCCAAAGACAGCATACTTGTCTCCTCTCCTTCCGTTCAAAACCAAGAGGAAGATATTGTAACCCAAATGCCAAACCGGCCCCATAAATACGACAAGCGCGTACACCGTTACAGGCGTGCGTGGGAAGCTTTGATCCCCACCCACACCAAATTACAGTACGCCGGTGGAATGGGCCTGTTATCCTGGGGCATAGGCTGGGATTATGGAAAAAGAGGCCAATGGGAAACCGATCTTCTTTTGGGCTTCATCCCCCGCTACTCATCCAAACATTTCAAGATGACCATGACCTTGAAACAGAATTATATCCCGTGGAGTATCTGGCTGGGCAAAGACTTCTCGCTGGAACCGCTGACTACCGGAATCTATTTCAACACCGTATTCAGCGATGATTTCTGGACAAGCGAACCCGAGCGCTATCCCCGTGGATACTACGGATTTTCCACCCGTATCCGCACCCATATATTTCTGGGACAACGCATCCGTTTCGACGTGCCCGAAAAGTACCGGAAGTTCTCTAAAAGCATCACCGCATTCTACGAGATCAGCACATGCGATTTATACGTTGTCAGTGCATTCAACAACAGTTATTTGAAACCCGATGACTATCTGAGACTGTCATTTGGATTGAAATTTCAGATATTCTAATCAATTCATGAGGATGTTTCTCTATTTTTTCACTATTTTTGGGCATTTATTATGATAAATTTCAAAAATAACAACATAGAGAAACATGAAACAAGAAGAAGAAAAATCGGTTGGATTGCCCGATAACGCGTTCCGACCTCTGAAACCGGGGGAACAATATCACCCCATCATGTCACCAAACAAAAAATATCCCGAAGTAAACCTATGGTCTGTGCTATGGGGTATCGCCATGGCGGTATTATTCTCGGCGGCCGCAGCTTACCTGGGATTAAAAGTGGGACAAGTTTTTGAAGCCGCCATCCCTATCGCCATTATCGCCGTAGGTGTATCGGGAGCCGCCAAGCGTAAAAATGCGTTAGGCGAAAATGTCATCATCCAATCCATCGGCGCCTGTTCGGGAGTCATAGTGGCAGGAGCCATCTTCACATTGCCCGCCCTTTATATATTGCAGGACAAATACCCCGAAATGACAGTCAACTTTTTTCAGATGTTTGTCAGCTCACTGCTGGGAGGTATTCTGGGAATCCTGTTCCTCATCCCCTTCCGTAAATATTTCGTCAGCGACAAACATGGCGAATATCCCTTCCCCGAAGCCACTGCCAGTACGCAAGTGCTTGTTTCCGGCGAGAAAGGCGGAAGCCAGGCAAAGCCATTGCTTTTTGCAGGGCTAATAGGAGGTCTGTATGATTTCATTGTAGCCACATTCGGCTGGTGGAATGAAAACTTCACCACCCGCGTATGCGGCTGGGGTGAGATGGTTGCCGAAAAAGCCAAACTGGTGATGAAAATAAACACCGGTGCAGCAGTATTAGGCCTAGGCTATATTGTCGGCTTGAAATACGCAGCTATCATTTGTGCCGGTTCATTGGTGGTATGGCTGGTTATTGTTCCGGGTATGGCCCTGTTGTTCGGCGACCAAGTGCTGAATGCATGGAATCCGGCCTTGACACAAACCATCAGCGAAATGTCACCCGAACTTATATTCAAGGAATATGCCAAAAGTATCGGTATCGGTGGTATCGCCATGGCCGGTGTGATCGGTATCGTGCGCTCATGGGGCATTATAAAGAGTGCTGTGGGACTGGCCGCCAAAGAGATGGGCGGCAAGAAGGTGGAAGCAAACGTCATCCGCACGCAGAAAGACCTTTCCATGAAAGTGATCGCCTTCGGTTCCATCTTCACCATCCTGCTGATCTTACTGTTCTTCTTTTTTGATGTGATGCATGGAAATGTATTACACAGCATTGTAGCCATCCTGCTCGTAGCCGGCATTGCATTCCTGTTTACCACCGTAGCAGCCAACGCTATCGCCATAGTCGGCACTAACCCGGTATCGGGAATGACACTGATGACACTGATACTTGCCTCGGTAGTAATGGTTGCCGTTGGACTGAAAGGCGCCACCGGTATGGTTGCCGCACTGGTTATGGGTGGTGTGGTGTGTACGGCACTCTCCATGGCAGGCGGGTTCATCACAGACTTGAAAATAGGTTACTGGCTGGGCAGTACTCCTGCCAAACAGGAAACATGGAAATTCCTCGGCACACTAGTATCGGCAGCAACTGTGGGCGGCGTCATCATGATCCTGAACAAGACCTACGGCTTCTCCACCGGCGCATTGGCAGCTCCGCAGGCCAACGCGATGGCAGCCGTAATAGACCCGTTGATGAACGGTGTAGGCGCTCCCTGGCTGCTTTACGGAATAGGCGCCGTGCTGGCATTGGTGCTGACCTACTTCAAAGTACCCGCACTGGCTTTTGCGCTGGGTATGTTCATTCCACTGGAACTGAACCTGCCGTTGCTGGTAGGCGGAGCGGTGAACTGGTATGTCACTACCCGCAGCAAAGACGAGGCGGTGAACGCCGAACGTGGCGAGAAGGGAACTTTGCTGGCATCCGGATTCATAGCCGGAGGCGCATTGATGGGGGTTGTCAGTGCCGCCATGCGCTTTGGTGGTATCAATCTGATCAATGAAGAATGGCTGAGCAACCCGTTGAGCGAAGTGCTGTCAATGGCCGCCTATATCCTCCTGATCATATGGCTGGTTAAAGCCAGTATGCATATCAAGAAAAAATAACCCTTTTTCAAATACCGTGAAAATAAAAGCTATATGAAACGAATCTTACTAATGAGTTTACTTGCAATCTCTACCGCATTGTCTGCCCAGAAACCTGTAGAGTTGGAATTATGGCCCGATGGCGCCCCCAACTCCAACGGCATCACCACCCCCGAGCAGAAATTAGAGAACAACCGGATTTCCAATGTCAGCGAGCCTACCCTTACCGTTTATCCGGCAGCCAAACCGAACGGACTGGCTGTCGTGGCTTGTCCCGGAGGGGGATACATACGCCTGGCAATGAATCACGAAGGGCACGATATGGCAGACTGGTTCAACGCACAAGGCATCACATACGCCGTATTGAAATACCGTATGCCAAACGGACACCATGATGTACCGTTGAGCGACGCCCATCAGGCTATCCGGCTGATGAGAGAACACGCCAACGAATGGCATATTCAAAAAGTGGGTATCATGGGGGCTTCTGCGGGCGGACATCTGGCCAGTACGGCAGCCACCCACTATACAGCCGGAACGCGTCCGGATTTTCAGATCCTGTTCTATCCCGTCATAAGCATGGATCTGTCCAACTGCCATAGGGGTTCACGTGACAATCTTTTAGGGAAAAGCCCGTCAGAAGAGCTAGTGAAACTTTACTCCAATGAACTGCAAGTAACAGGCGACACTCCTCCCGCCTTCATCATGCATAGCAGCGATGACGGAGCTGTACCCGTCAGCAACAGCGTGAGCTATTACCTGGCGCTGGTAAAGAATAAAGTCCCTGCTTCCCTCCACACCTATCCTATCGGCGGCCACGGCTGGGGCTTCCGTGACGGTTTTACCTATAAGCGCCAATGGACGGGAGAATTAGAAAAATGGCTGAGAGAAATATTGTAAAAAAGCAAGGAGATGTGTCAAAACAAAAATGACTGCTCCGAAAGTTACAGATAGTAATTCTAACACTTAAAAGGGTCGCATCAAACTCTGTATGGAGTAATGACACGACCCTTTCTTTAGTCTTTTAGGATGCTCAAATTTCAGATTATAAGTTCATATTTCCAAAAACTGAATTGGGACACACCCACTTTCTATTTCCAATAAACACCTGCATCTTTATCTGCAGAAGAGAAAAAAACAGGCATTCGTTTCCCTTTCGCTTATTTTCTTGCGCCAAGCTGAATATCCAAGTGATACAAAGCCACATCACCACCCAGCTTGATCTTGTCCAAAATACCTTGAACGGTAGCTTCCTCTTCCACCTGCTCGCGTACAAATCCCCACAAGAAATCCTGAGAAGCCTTGTCCTTTTCAGCAGAAGCAACATCTACCAGTTTGTCAATCAATTCGGAAACATGGCATTCATGCTTGTATACATGCTCGAACACATCCAGCGGAGAGGCCCATTCCTGAGGAACAGCATCCACAGCCCCCACCTTGGCTTGTCCGCCACGTTTCATCACATATTGCGCCAACATATCAGCGTGATCATTCTCCTCATGAGCCTGCGCTTTCATCCATGAAGCAAAACCTTCATAGCCTTTCGCAGCGAAGAAATAAGACATGGAAAGATAAAGATTGGCCGACCACATTTCGGCTACAATCTGAGCATTAATTGCGTCTTGTAATTTTTGTGAAATCATAATTCTTTTATTTTTAGTTAAATTGTAACTGTTGCAAATATATAATTTTTCTAGCGATTAACACTATGTCTGTCCACCTTTTTATAAAAATTATATTTTATCTCATCCAAGTCTTTGCGGTTCAAAAGAAAAGTCTTACCTTTGCACCCGCTAATACGGGTTATTAGCATTAATTCAAATCATTAATTATAAAAACATTATTTAGAAATGGCAACTAAAATCAGATTGCAAAGAAACGGACGCAAAAGCTATGCGTTTTATTCAATCGTTATCGCAGACGTAAGAGCTCCACGTGATGGTAAATTTACTGAAAAAATTGGTACTTATAACCCTAATACCAATCCTGCCACAGTAGATTTGAATTTTGAACGCGCACTTCATTGGGTAATGTGCGGTGCACAGCCTACTGACACTGTACGTAACATCCTGTCAAAAGAAGGTGTTTACATGAAAAAGCACTTGCTGGGCGGTGTTGCCAAAGGCGCATTCACAGAAGCAGAAGCTGAAGCTAAATTCGAAGCTTGGAAGAACAACAAACAATCCGGTCTGGCTACTTTGAAGGCTAAACTGGACGAAGCAAAGAAAGCTGAAGAAAAAGCTCGTTTGGAAGCTGAAAAGAAAGTAAATGAAGAAATTGCCAAGAAAGTAGCTGAAAAGAAAGCTGCTGAAGCTGCTGCCAAGGCTGAAGCAGAAGCCGCTAACGCTCCTGCTGAAGAAGCACCTGCTGCTGAAACTACTGAAGCTCCTGCTGAAGCATAACTCATTTTACTTCAAAAAGAACAGCTCCTCTGATTATATCAGAGGAGTTTTTTTATGCTCTTATCCGAGGCATCAAAGGGAGTTTATCTCATCTTCCGAAAGTCCGGTAACTTTTGCGATTTCAGCTATGGAAAGCCCGGCATTCTTTAAATTTCCTGCAATAGTTTGGGCTTTCATCCATTCACCTTCTGCAATGCCTTTCTCCATCCCTTTTGCAAGTCCTTCCTCCATTCCTTTTGCAATGCCTTTCTGAATAGCTGTATCAATCACATTGTTCCAATCTCTATATACTTTCAAACTCTCCTCATAGGCATAAAGGTTCTCTTTTGAGAACTGAGCAATTTCGGCAGCCTCAAACAGCCGGTTGAACACACGTTCCTGAAGGGCAGTGGGGCGTTCCATCAAACGGGCCAGATTCTTGAGCACAAACATCCATTTATCAAACAACGTATCCAACTCCTGCTCGGTTTTATGGAATTTAGGCATTTCCAGATACACAAAAGTCAGTTTGTCAAAAAACACTTCATGAGTAGTTGTATCCATCAGCTTCACTTCATGGCGGAAGCTGGAAGACGAAACATCATCCAAGGCAAAATTCAAAATACCGATCACATACACCGCTTTCAGTTCATAGTCCCAGATTTCCCCTTTAATAGCCTGTTCCCTGATAGGATAGGTAGCATAATAAATACTCCGGTCCTTGAAAAACTGTTGCTCCCCTCTCTGCATTTCTATCAGAATCTTTTCTCCTTTTTCATTTTCACAATAGACATCAAAGACAGCCCGGCGGTCAGTTTCTTTGCTGCCCAGATGCTCTGTGTTCAAGTAGGTGACATCCTCAATGACCTGCTTGCCATCGAACAAGGCATTCAGGAAGCCAATAAGAATCTCTTTGTTCAAGTCGGTTCCAAACAATAATTTGAATGCAAAGTCCGTATAGGGATTTACATATCTTTCACGCAATCCTTCACTACACATCAGCGTTTGATATTTAAAGTTGTTTTAATTCTGTTGAAAGCTGTTCAATACAAAGGAACGAAAAAAAAGCGGATTTCAAGAAAGTTATCTGCTAATAAATTGTTAATGTTCCAATATGTCACTCACCTCTATAGGGAGAAAGCGTTTATACAAAGACGGGAATAACCATATAAAGAGTTTCATAACAAAAAAGAAAAGAGCCGTTCCACCGGTCAGCTCCTTATGTTGTTAACTTACAGCCTGTAAATATTCAAAGAAATATCATGCAACAGGCTTGAGGTCACTACTTTTCTACCCTCTAACGATGAGTTCACATCCTTTACTTATAAACTGTAAGCAACAACAAAGGGGCTGCCATTCATGACCAGCCCCTTTATTTATTATCTTCAAATTTAAAACCTTATTTTGTTACTTCAGGTTCACCTTGCAGTTCAAATTTAGCATTTCCTAAACCTTTGAAAGTATAAGTATAAGTAAATGTTTCAAGCCCATTATACACTTTTGCAGAAATGACATAGAAACAATCAACTCCACTTACTTGCGCGCCGGCTGTAGGATACTCTGTTGCCAAAATCAGTTCAATACCCTCCTGAACCATAGACAACAAATAAGCCTCAGCCTCTTTATCATCTGCCGGAACCACCCCGTCGGGATCATTCGAACGGCGTTTAGCCAACTGGATATTGAAGTTTACATAATAAGAGCTACCACCGAACCAGTATTCCGAGTTTCCATATTTGGCATCCATATACCCGGCATCCTTATTCGCTTTCACCCAATTTTCCAAAATCAGATAATCTTCGGAAGCCAATGATTTCGTTACCGTCGGATCAAACAACCACTCGGTTCCATTATGTACAAAATTCACTTTTTCTTTCAGTTCAATATTGTTATTCAGAACCCATGTACCCTCCTTGAACAGATACTCGTCCACCTCAATCGTCGTTACCTTATTATAATATTTGTACATGACGGCTTTTGAATCCCCTTCCTGGGCATATGGAAATTTCTGAGCCAGGAACTGGGGCAGGTAATTCTCCGGAGCATCCGAAGTGCTGAAGTTATCATGACTGCCCGGGCTTCCCATAGCGTCATAATCGGCAGGAGTCACTACAACCAATCTGCTATCTTCTTTAACCTTCCAATCCGTTCCGTCAAACTGATACAATGCATTATAAGGCTTTTCATTCGTCGGAGCCAATACAGCCGATGAAATACTTACATTATCGAGCTGAACAGTAGTGGTTTTCGCCTTGGGCCCCTCGCCTACATAGCGGAACGCAACATAAACGCTTTTGCCATTGTATGCCTCCAGACCGGCTTTCCCTACATTCACAAAATTATCGTTGTAACCGTTGGCAGGTCCTTCAGGGAAAGTGAACTGGTCTTTCACGCTAGTCCACTGTGCCATATCAATCGAACCATTTCCCGCATATGTATCGGAAACCAATACATCCAGACAATCCGCATTATAGTATCCGAACTTTATGTCGAAAGACAGTCCGGCATCTTTGCTCGTCACTGCTACTGCCGGAGAAATGAACCAAGTATCCACTTCACCCTCAAAACCGTTGGCCGAGAATTGTGCATAACCATTATTGCTATAGATCTTTCCCTGCCATTTTTTATCACCTTTCAATGTCACCTGCTCCCAGCCTTCCAATACGATATCTTTGTCTTTTTCAACCGTTTCAAAGTCCTGAGAGTACAAATCCTCACCTGTAAATTCAGGGTCAACATCGTCATATTTGTAATCCACCAGCACAAGATCACCTTTTGCCGCATCCTTATACTGACCGGCCAGCCACCCGGGCAATACGGTAGCCGGAGCATGTGCCGGAGCCAAGAACTTCACGGGAGAGCCTTCACCCCACAAAGCCTCATAATCCTTATCACCCAAAGAAGTATTAGTCACTGTCCTATACTCCAGTACGTAATCGGAAGGAGTATTCTGATAGTTATAGGTCACTCCTACCGAAGAACCTTTCCCCCATGAAGGCAGCATCTTCGCGATGATGGAAGGAACATACTTCTCGGCCGATGCAAACTCGTTCAGAGCCTTATCCGTCTTGACGGCATTCGCCAATGCTTTTTCAGCATCCGAAGTGGCAGCCTTCGCCGCCGCAGAGCTGATCGTTTCGTAATCGGCATCAGTCAGTACATATTCCGCCATCGTCTGGGTATTCGTTGTACCTTCCGCATCGATTTCATTATAAATATCGTCCATGGGATCACATGCCACAGCAAAGAATCCCAACAGAGACCATGCAATTAAATTATATTTTAACTTCATATTTATTGACTATTTTAGAGATTAAAAGATTACTTTAAAACCGGCAGACCATGTAGTACCGAAGCCGTAATATACCAATGCAGTTTTCCAGTCATGGTTCGTACCGTCCTTGGCATCGGCTATATATTCCGTATTAGTCAAATTATATACATTACTGTATACGATGGCACGGATATCTTTGGTGATATTGAAACGATAGTTCATGCCCAAATCAATCGTACCGTAATCCGGCAACTTCCAGGAGTCAATACCGGCATCCGCTTCATTCACCCGGTTCTGAGGATCGAAGTCTGCATAGTTCTTGCCGAAGAAGTTGTAGTCGGCCGAGATTTTAAATCCTTTGAACGGTTCCCAAGAAGCACTCAATGCGGAAGTGAGCTGTGCGGAGTTACCCACATGGACATCTTTCAGATAAGCGTCGTATGTTCCGATAGGATTATTCGCTTCATCATACATAGTGAAATGAATATCATCTTTCCATTTCCAATCGCCTAAAGAGAACATACCTTTCAATTCAAAGGATTTGACAGGACGGTAAGTCGCTTCCAATTCCACACCCATGTGGACTGCGTCCAAGCCTGTAAGGTTGGCATATTCCTGACCGATCTTACGGCGCAAGGACTTATCCATCCATTGAGTGTAATAACCATTCAATGCAATATTGACCTGTTCCGTGCTAAATCCATAACCCAATTCGAACGTGGTAATCTTTTCGTAGGGCACATCCTTTTCGGGAGCTGCCGTATTGCTTGCAAAGACAGAGTTGAAGAAAGGCGCGCGGGTAAAATATCCTGCATTGACAAATACATTGTGGTTGTCATTGAACTTATAGTTAAAACCACCTTTCACGCTCCAAGGCAGGAAATTCTGAAGGCTGGACACTCTGTCCAGTTTATCCGCACCCGTGGCAGAGTATCTTGAATCCGTACCACCACGGTCATCGTATCTATAAGCCTCTTCGGTCAATGATGCCGACAGGAATCCCGACCACTTGTCGGTATTATATTCAGCCTGTGCAAAAACACCGCCCCAGAATATCTCTCCAATGCTATAGTAATTGAACTTGTCACCCACTTTCAGCAGCTGGTTCTTGGTTTGGAATGCCAGCGGCGAGGTCTGCAGATAGAACTCACCACCCAGCAAATCATCAATTTCCTCTGTATGATACCCTTTATAGTAACGTAAGTCAACACCTCCCGTAAGAGTCAGGTTCTCAGTCAGATGATTCTTATAGGAACTCAGCATGCCATACCAGTCATGGTCATTGACAGCATTGGTAAAGATCACCTGCGACCCGTTTTGAGAAGCCGCATTGGCAGCCATGGCACGTCCGTAGTCGAACAAACCGTCCGGAGTCATCATGGCACCATCTTTAGGACGACCGGTATTGTTATCAATAGTCAGCCAATTACTCATCGCGCCACGTGCACGGCGTCCGCCGCCTGTAGCCATTGAGCCGTATAGAGAAGTGGTCAGTGTCGATTTCTCGTCGATAGTCCAGTAATGATTCAAAGAAACCTGAGGCTTATGATAATAATTATAGCCGTAACCGCTACCTACCGCTTCACCGTTGATATAACCATATCCGTTATTGAAACGTCCGCCGTCGGGGCTGTTCTTGTAATCCTCGATATAGTGCATGGTAGAGCGCTGGTTGTGCCACTGGGGAGCTCCGAAAGCTGTCAATGACAATTTATGATGATCGTTGATTACCTTCGAGATATTTCCAAAATAAGTCCATCCTTCATAATTGGTACCTTTCACGTAACCATCTCCCGTATTCAGCGACCCCATGAATGTAATAGCCCATCCGTTGTCCATCAATCCGGTAGAGAAAGAAACCGAATACTTGCGGAAACCGTCGTTACCGATACCGAAATAAGCTGATCCGCCTTTCTGGGCTTCGGTACTTTTAGTAACCATATTCATGGTTCCTCCCACAGAAGAAATGCCTAATGCTGACGCACCCAAACCACGCTGTACCTGGATAAACTGGCTCACATCAGACAAACCGGACCAGTTAGACCAATAAACCTTACCGTTTTCCATGCCGTTGATGGGCACACCATTGATCAGCACGCCCAGGTTGGACGAATCAAAACCACGCATATTGATACGGGAATCACCATAACCACCGCTTTCACGGGTTACATACACCGAAGGAACCGATTTCAGCAATTCGGGGAATTCCAGATTACCTATCTTCTCCTCTATCTTGGCCAGTTTCACGTTAGAAATAGGAATAGGGGTCTGACGGTCGCTCTTTATAATAGAGGCAATAACACTGACCTCACCCAAACCAATAGCATCCGGAGACATCCTGACCTCACCCAAGTCTATCGTATTGCTTCCTTTTACTTGATGCGTAATTTCGTTGTACCCCAAGTACTTGAATACAAGAGTAGCCTTGGAAGAGGTAAGTTTCAACACAAAGTTACCGTCAATGTCCGTTACAGTACCCAGTGTCGTACCGCTGACCGATACAGTGGCACCAATCAATGGCTCATTGTTCTCGGCATCTACTACTTTACCTTTTACTGTTCCTTGCGCAACAGCCGTAGCAGTGAAACAGATTGTCAGAACTGCCAACAGGAGGAAATGCTTTAGATGATTTCTCATAATTTTGTCTTTGATTTAAATTAATTAGTTAGTATTTCATTCCCAATAGGAAAGACAAAGATAAAACTTTAATTCATATAAATTGAATTTATATTAGACTATTTAAACGAAAAGGGTACTTTTTAGGCGGAATATGACAATTATGTTAAGAAAAGAACAAAGAGCCGCCTCAGAAGAGGGGAAAACCGCCCGGAAATTCCAGAGCAACTGACACATGATTACTGTAGGGGGGGCAAATGGAAACCGCCGGAACTATTTTCAGCATACCTTATTCCCAAGGCCGTGACCGCCGGTCCGGACAAATCCGGCCCGCCCCCTACAGCAAAACGACAGGTCATTTTCATTCAAACCCTCTCACTTCCCCAATGACAGAGCAAAAAGAAAACGAAAAAAACAGCCTTACAGGATATCCTTATGCTGCTTCATCCTCTCCCTCAGCGCCTCCAGCTTTTCGTCCCGCTTCTTCAGCTCGTACGCCTTTTCCTCGGCCGCCTCTTTCCGCTTCCAGTGATTGATATAGGCATCCACTCCCTCCTGCACTGCACGGCGGAACACCTCCTCGCCCTTCGCTTGCAGCAGGTGGTCGGCAAAATGAATATAATAACTCACTTTTAAATCTACCCCCTTTTTAGGGAGGCATAAGTATTCGTCCCCACATGCTCGTCTCCGAGAACACGCACTTTCGTTATCTTCAACCTAAGCATTAATGACTCTAAAAACTTGCCCAATTGGGGAAAACAGTACTCTACGTCTGACATTTTAAATTTGTTTTAAGTTGTAAAATATTAAATAAACCTCTTTTTTTTCACGTTACTTCACAATGGGACTGAAAGAAGAAAAAGCAGGATGCCTTTACAAGAGGTTACGGGCACGTTTCCACGATGCAACCCATTAACACGGTCCGTGCATAAGCTATTGGTTGCCAATGCCGGAATCTCTGTAAAAACGGTATTCCCCATGATAAAAAGTCTTTTGCCATACCACCTTTCCGGCCTCCCGAGCCGTTATACCTTCCGTCCCGTCATTAAATCCGTTCTTCCTATCTTCGGGAAGAAATTCAGAGGACGCAAAAAAATGCGGATGCAAAATTAATACTTTTTTTATAAAACGAATCATGAATCAAGAACGTAAACTATCTTTTTTCCTTCCCCCCATCTCGCCGGTGAAGGACGCTAACGGGAAAAACGTGACGCCTGCCACGCTCGTCCCTCACAAGGAACTGACCTTGGAGGAAGTATGGAACATAGTCACCGGCAGCCCGCGGCTGAAGAAACTGACCGAAGCCGCAGCCGCCGCATACGGTGACGAGAAGGAGTACCGCAGGCTGAAACAAAGCACCCTGCCATACGTCACCCCCTGCGGAACTTTCAGCTACCGCCGGAGCGACCGGCTGCTGGCCCCTTCGGGATTAAGCATTCTGGACCTGGACCATCTGGACAGCCGCGGGGAGGCCGAAAGGATGCGCCGGCAGTTGTTCGACGACCCTTTCCTGCTGCCCGAACTGGTGTTCGTAAGCCCCGGAGGACACGGCGTGAAGGCTTTCGTGCCCTACGACCTCGGCCGGACGAGCGACGTGAAACAGAATGCGGCCGAGAACATCTACTGGCTGATGGAGTACGCCCGCCTGAGGTATGGCGACTGCTCGGACAAAGACAAGGGCAAAGGAGTGGACTACTCGGGCAAAGACCTGGTGCGGGCCTGCTTCCTGTCGCATGACGAAGGAGCCTTGATGAGAGTCAAGACGCCCATTTGCCAATGCGCCGGTCCCCATGCGGAACAGAACGCGGCCAACGGGCATAGCAGCACACGGGCCGACGGACCGTCTATTCAGAATCATTCAGAAACGAGGTATTCTTATACCGAAACCAAATTAACATAAAAAAGAATATGAATCATTACCAAAACAATCCTTTGGAAGAACTGCACCGGCTGACAGAAGCGGTACAGGCATCACACGCGGACATCGCGCCCACCTATCTGGAATACACCCAACTGGCATTCGCCATCGCCACGGACTGCGGCGAGGCGGGCCGTGCGGATTTCATGAGCCTGTGCAGCCTCTCGCCCAAGCATGACAGTGCGGCGGCGGAGAAACTGTTCAGCAACGCCCTGCACACCTGCAAGGGCGACATCCACCTGGGAAGCGTGTTCCACCTGGCGGAAATGTGCGGAGTGAGAGTCGCCCCCTCTCACAAAAACGCAGACGCAGACGCAGCAGACGCAGGTCCTTTTTTCTCACACACGTGCGCGCGATGTAATAAGGTGGAGAATGAAGAAAAAGAAACAGGAAAAAAGAAGCAAAAGGAAGAGGAAAAGGAAATGAAGGGGACGGAACCCCTCTCTCCCCTACCCTACTTTCCGCAAGGTCACAACTGGCCCGAACCGCTGAAGAGCATCCTCTCCTTTGCCAAGACCCCGGCACAGCACGACGTGCTCCTGCTGGGAGCAATGACGGTGCTGGGCGCCTCACTGTCGCACATCGTACGCTGCAAGTACGGGGACAAATGGCAGTATCCCTGCCTGCAGACCTTCATCACGGGCCATGCCGCCGCAGGGAAGAGTGTACTGGTATGGGTACGCAAACTCATAGAGCCCATACACGAGGAAATACGCCGGCAGGTGGCGGAGAGCATGAAAGCTTACCGCAAGGAGCTGAGAGCCTACGAAGCGCTGGGGAAGGCACGCAAGGACAAGGAGCCGCCCGTAGCGCCACCCAACCGTATGTTCATCATCCCCGGCAACAACACGGGCACAGGACTGCTGCAAAACCTGATAGACTCGGACGGAACGGGGATTATCTGCGAGAGCGAGGCGGATACCGTATCCACCGCCATAGGGACGGAATTCGGCAACTGGAGCGACACGCTGCGCAAGGCGTTCGACCACGACCGCCTGTCCTACAACCGCCGCACAGACCGGGAATACAAGGAAACCACCGCCTGTTACCTGTCCGTACTCCTCTCGGGCACGCCCGCACAGATAAAGCCGCTCATCTCCTCGCCTGAGAACGGACAGTTCTCGCGAAACATATTCTATTACATGCCCCGTGTAGGCGAATGGAAAGACCAGTTCGGCGAAGATGAACTGGATGTGGAAGCAGAGTTCATCCGGATGGGACACGAATGGAAGGCCAGCAGGGACGAGCTGATGAAGAAAGGACTGTTCACCCTGAAATTCACCCGGCAGCAGAAAGATGAGTTCAACGGGCACTTCAGCGCCCTGTTCTACCGCTCTTTCCTGGTGACGGGCGAAGAGATGTCTGCTTCGGTGATGCGTATGGGGACCATCCTGTGCCGCATGATGTGTGTCACGGCGCTGCTGCGCAGTCTGGAAATTCCCTCGCTGGCCGTACCGGACCCCACTATAAACCCCGAGAACCTGAAGGACGGCATCATCACCCGGCATAACCTGTCCATCACCGATGAGGACTTCCGTGCCGTGCTGGCTTTGTGCGAGCCCCTGTATCTTCATGCCACGCACATACTTTCGTTCCTGGACAAAAGTACGGAACTGAACAGCCGGGGAATAGCGGACCGTGAGATGCTGTATGCCGCCCTGCCGCAAGAATTCACCAAACAGATGGTGATAGAGAAAGCGGAGAAGCTGAATATCCCGGTCAACACCGCACGCAGCTGGATACAGCGCCTGAGGGAAAAAGGCGCGCTGGATATGGTGATGGTGAAAGGGAAAGGAGTCTACTCAAAAAAACAAAGGTAACAAAGAAAATACGCGCACGTGCATATATAAGGTACGTGCGCGTGTGTGAGAAAAAAGGACCTGCGTCTGCTGCGTCTGCGTCTGCGTTCCGCATCTCCGGTTGTGATGCCGGTGTTCCCGGAATCCCCGGCGTTCCCGTGGCTCATCCGGCATCCTCAAGGCTCCCCCAACGCCTCTACGATAAGTTTCACCTCAAGGGGCAGGAAAGTATGTGACAGCTCATTGTATCCGGCAGCCCGCATCGCGCCCATCAGTCCCGGCTTGCGGTCTATCCAGCGCATCAGTTTGCGCCGTGCGGCACTCTCGGTAATATCGGGACTGTAGCACAGGGCCAGTTCGCTTTTCCCGTAACTTCTTATCTGAAAATTCTCCATGTATGTTCGTTTTGTTTTGATACAAATATACCCTTTTTCCGGCAGACCGTCAAACATTATGAACAGCGAATCGCGTCAAATCGCGTCAAATCGGACCATTCCGCACCCTATCGCACCTTATCGCGTCATTGCCCTTTCCACACATCGTATCTTTGTAATGTAGGGACGATGAAGGCGAAAGATCTATAATCTTACAGCCGTAAGATATAGCATCTTACACGTGAAAGATATAAATCTTTTTTGGCGGTCAACGGTTAGTGATCAGTGGCTTCATCTCCCGGCAACAGTGATTTTTTTAATTCCTTATTATCAACTTTTAATTTTAACAGACTATGGTAAATTACAGTATCGTTATGCGTGGCAATCCGATGGATGCGGATGCCGCAAAAAAGGCTTACGCCAGTGCACAGTATGCCGAAGTGATGGACATCAACCGCTTTGCCGAGCACATCGCCAGCCACGGCTGTGTGTACAAGCGTGCGGACATTGTGGCTATCCTCACCATGGCGGTGGACTGTATGCGCGAACAGCTTCTGGCAGGACAGAAGATACAGCTGGGCGACTTGGGGGATTTCTCCATCAGCATCAACAGTATAGGAGCGGAAACCGCTGCCG
>ENA-OWOU01000508-OWOU01000508.1-gut-metagenome-genome-assembly--contig:-NODE-508-length-24023-cov-17.323186_pt1 | contig 24023 bp, 14 predicted proteins | sample MGYA00248248_ERZ651801 | MGnify/ENA primary metagenome ERZ651801 (study PRJEB26908, sample SAMEA4031710) | gut metagenome | biome: gut; feature: normal infant; material: stool | place: China | collected... | reverse complement strand
AAGTTGTTGTTTGTCCGGTTTTCCATCTTGGTTGCATCGGCGGCATGTTTCTGTGCCTTGAGCTCTTTATTGTTCTGTTCGATGCTTTTCAAAATGTGCTCAATACTCTGGGCCTGCACCAGCAAGGGAGAACAGAAGGCTATTATAAATAAGATTCGTTTCATATATTTCTATTATTTCTTCTTTCGGTTCATCAGTTCATAAACAATCGGAATAATGAAAGCGTTCAAGAAAGTCGATGTCAAAAGACCTCCCAGAATAACTTTCGCCATCGGACTTTGTATCTCATTACCCGGCAAATCGCCACGGAACGCTAAAGGAATCAAAGCCAACGCAGAAGACAATGCAGTCATCAGGATAGGGTTCAAACGATCTAACGAACCGTGGAGAATGCTTTCTTTCAAATCCATACCTTCTTCGTGCAACGTATTGTAATGACTTATCAACAACATACCATTACGAGTAGCAATACCAAACAACGAGATAAAACCGATAATAGCCGGAATGCTTATCTCACCCGTTGTTATCATCAATGCAAATACCCCTCCAATCAAGGCCAAAGGTAAATTCAACAAAATAACTCCACTTTGGGCTGCATTCTTAAACTGGGTATAAAGCAACAGGAAGATAACCACGATACTCATAAACGAAGTAAGCATCAGCGTACGGCTAGCTGCCTGCTCGCTTTCAAACTGACCGCCATATTCCACATGATATCCTTCGGGAAGCTTGATTTGCGCATCAATCCGTTCCTGTATATCATTCACCACGCTGCGCAAATCACGACCGCTGGTATTGGCCGAAATCACAATCTTACGCTTCACGTTCTCACGGCTGATGGTATTCGGTCCCATGGCAGAAACCACATCGGCTACATAGTTGACAGGGATTTTCTGACCGTCACCGGTATCAATCATCAGGTTGCGCACCTTCTCTATCTCATCACGCACCTCGTCCTTGGTACGGACAATAAGATTAAACGCTTTGCCTTCTTCATATACCTGTGAAACGACTTCACCCGCCATGTTCACTGATACAAACTCGGCAAACTCCGGTAAAGAAATACCGAATTTGGCAAGCATCTCGCGTTTGGGAACAATCTTGAGCTGCGGACGTTCGATTTGTTGTTCCACATTCAAGTCGGCAATACCCTCCACACTGCTGATGGCATCCTTTATCTGATTACCGATGGCAAACATCTTGTTCAAATCATTACCAAACAGTTTGATGGCAATGTTGGCCTTGGTACCCGAAAGCATGGCATCGATACGGTGGCTGATAGGTTGGCCTATTTCGATATTCGCACCGGTAATGGTAGATAACTTGGCACGCACATCGGCTACCAGTTCCTGGCGGGAACGGTCTTTCAATTCAAACGGGGCCTCAATTTCACTCACGTTAACCCCTAATGCATGCTCATCCAGTTCGGCACGTCCCGTTTTACGGGCTACAGTCTGTATTTCGGGAATAGACATCAGCAACTCTTCTGCACGGTGTCCCATTTTATCCGATTCTGCCAAAGAAATTCCCGGCAATGAACTGATATTAATGGTGAACGAACCTTCATTGAAAGATGGCAGGAAACTGCGTCCTAATGTAAAAAACATAACCAATGCCACCGCAAACAGTCCACCCGTAAAACCCAATACTGCGGATTTATGATTCAAGGACCATAACAAGGCATTGCGGTAATGCTTTTTCATCCATACGGCCACAAATGCCTCTTTGGGCAATCCTTTGCTTTTATTATTACCTAACAGATAGCTGCACAGTACCGGAGTCAGTGTCAAAGCCACTACCGTAGAAGCAAACAACGCCACAATAAAGGCAATGCCCAACGGAACCAGCATACGCCCTTCCATTCCTGTCAGGAAAAACAAAGGAACAAAGCTGACTACAATAATCAAGGTAGAGTTCAAGATAGGCATACGCACTTCCTTCGAAGCATTGAACACGACTTCAATCACGCTCTTACGTTCCCCTTCGGGCAACAAGCGATTCTCACGCAAGTGCTTCCATACATTTTCCACATCCACAATGGCATCATCCACCAACGAACCAATGGCAATGGCCATACCACCCAAACTCATGGTATTGATGGTGAGTCCCATATAGTGAAGAGTCAATATAGAAACAATCAATGACAACGGAAGGGTTACCAATGAAATAACCGTGGTACGTACATTGGCAAGGAACAGGAAGAGAACAATCACCACAAAAACAGCACCTTCATACAACGAATCCTTCACATTGCCGATAGAGCTTTCAATAAAACGGCTCTGACGGAAAATATCTGTAGAAACGTGTACATCAGCCGGAAGATTCTTCTGCAAATCCTTCAATGCGGCTTCCAACTGCTCTGTCAGTTCAATAGTCCCGGTCTTGGGTTGTTTGGTAACGGTCAGCAGTACGGCAGGTTTTCCTCTCTCCGAAGCAGTACCCAGTTTGGGTTCCTGCGAACCAATCTTCACATCGGCAATATCCTCCAATGTAACGGGCACCCCTTCCACCGTCTTGATGACGGAACGTGACAACTGAGCCACATCATGGCTGGAAAGCACCCCGCGAACAATATATTCGTTTCCATATTCATAAATCACTCCGCCATTGGCATTCTGATTCATGTTACGGGTAACGTTCATCACCTCTGCCAACGTAACATTGTAATGTTTCATACGGGCAGGGTCAAGCAACACCTGATATTCCTTGATATCACCTCCCAGCACGGCAACCTGTGCCACACCTCCCGTAGAGAGCAGGCGCGGACGGATAGTCCAGTCTGCCAGTGTACGGAGATCGAGCATGGAAGTAGTATCCGAAGTCAGACCGATAATCAGCAACTCACCTAAAATAGAAGACTGAGGTCCCATGGTAGGTTTACCTACATTCTCGGGCAGCTCCTCGCTGACCAAGGACAATTTCTCACTGACAATCTGACGGGCCAGATAGATATCGGTATCCCATTCAAATTCCACCCACACAACGGAAAAGCCATTGGTGGAAGATGAACGCACCCGGCGCACATGGGTCGCACCGTTCACGGCAGTTTCTACAGGAAAGGTTACCAATTGTTCCACCTCTTCGGCGGCCATACCATTCGCTTCGGTCATAATCACTACAGTCGGTGCATTCAAATCGGGGAACACATCGACTTCCGTATGAAAAGCCGTGTAAGTACCGCCGATAAGCAGTAAAACCGACGCCACCAGAACCAATATACGGTTCTGAAGGGAAAAATGTATAATCTTATTTAGCATAGGACGGCTGATTAATGTTCATGACTATGAGCCGGAATCGCATTGCTGGCCGATGCTAATTTCACCTGATAAGCTCCCTTTGTTACCACACGGTCACCGGCTTTCAAACCGGTCAGAATCTGCACTTCCTTTCCGTTGCTCGCTCCCAAAGTTACCTCCTGTTTCTTATATCCTTCCTCATCCAGTTGCAGATAAACAAAGTACAAGCCTTGTTCTTCGGTCAGTGCCGTAACAGGCAAGGCCAGCACATCGGGCATTTCCGACGAGAGCAGATACACCTCCACATACGAACCGGGAATCACATCTCCCCGATTATCAAATTCGAAAGTAACAGGTACATAAAAAGAAGTACCACCGGATGCTTTACCATAAGAAAGCAGACGTCCTTTCAACTCACCCAACTCATATACCTTATTATCGTATGGAGTCTTGAAGTTTGCCGACTGGATGCTATGCAGATAACCATAATATTTCTCGGAAACATCTGCACGAAGGAACAGACGACGGTTCTGAGTGATACTCACCAAAGGCTGGCCTACCGACACATAGTCACCTTCCTGCACCAGACAATTCTTGATATAGCCACCTAAAGGAGCTGTAACGGACACACCAGTCTTGGTCTGGTTCTTTGAAATAGCCTCGTATGCCAATAATGCATTTTCATAACTCTCCTTAATGGCATTGAAATCTTTCTGCGATATTATCTGACTTTTTACCAACTTGGCGGCACGTTCATATTCTTTTTTGGCGGTTTCATATGCGATACGAGTACGTTTTACAGGGTCTCCGTCCGGCATATTCTCAGCAGAGATATTCAGAATGGGAGCCCCCTTGTTCACACTCATACCATCCGTTACCGGATGGCGGAAAGAAACCACACCGGCTACATTGGCGACTACTACGCTTTCATCACCTTGTGCCGCCTGTACCTGTCCGCTGGTCTTTATTACCTGACGGAATGATTTAGGCTGGATTATTTCCGATTCTACTCCAGCTGCTTTCGCTTTTTCCGGAGCCAGGATTATCTCATCGGAATGTCCGGCCGCCATCTCTGCCTCGTGGTTATGTCCTTCGTGGTTTTCACTCGCATGATCGTGTTCCTCATGCTCGTGATCATGGCCTTCATGATCATGATTATGTGCTTTTTCCGTTTCATGACTATGCCCCTCATGGTCATGTTCCGATTTACTGTTGCAAGAGCCTAAAAGAAATAATCCCAAGACTCCCATAAAGATAAGTTTCTTCATGATGATATAATTTGTTCTTACTTTTTTATTAAATGCAAAATTAGTGTAAAGAAAATGCAACAAAGTTGCGGATAAAAAGATAAACTTTCTATCTGTTAAGCAAGAACATCGCAAGGAGGAGCACGCAACCCCTTTACGTGGGGAAGACACGTAGAATGCAGTTTTTCTAAATAGTAATTATAAGGTAATGTGTTGTGTTCTGTCAACTGCAATGAAAGCGCCAATACATCCGTTACCGTATATAGCAACAAACAAAACGAATAATCAGGAGAAACACTGTCTTGAGCCCGATCCGGAGTTACACTTTTAAACTTGGTCACGCATCCGGCATTACATGTATGATTCTCATCGGAACTATTATGCTGCTGATGCTGCACGGAACATTGACAGCCGCACAAAGTCATATCATGCTGCAAGCAAAGGATTTCCCGGTGATGATGATGAGGCAGAACAGATGCTGTCAACATGATTATGCTGACCAACATTAATATCCATGCTATATATCGTCTCCGTTTCATCGGGCACAAAAATAGGTGTTTATCATGTAAATTCCAAAAAGAAAGCATGGTAAATGCCGAATTATCAGCAATTACCATGCTTTTTATTATCTTTTATGTACAAAGCTTACCAAATAGAGACACGTTTTTCGGGAGCCAAATACATAGGATCCCCCTCTTTAATGCCAAAAGCATCATACCATGCACCAATTTGAGGGAGTGCTCCGTTCACACGCCATCTGCCCAATGAATGTGGATCAGACTTGGTTTGCAAACGAATCTGCTCGTCGCGGATATTGCCAGCCCACACTCCGGCGTATGACAAGAAGAAGCGCTGTTCCGGAGTAAATCCGTCTTTTACCGGCAGGGGAGCATCTTTTGTCGCATTCTTGAACGCCTGGAAAGAAACCTGCAAACCACCATGATCGGCTATATTCTCACCTAAAGTCAAAGAACCGTTGGCATTGAGTCCCGGCAAAACCTGGATGCTATCAAAGAAATTCACCATTACCTGAGCACGTTCTTCAAAACGTTTGGCATCTTCGGCTGTCCACCAATCTTTCAAATTACCATCCTTATCAAACTGACGTCCCTGATCATCGAATCCATGAGTCATTTCATGACCGATAACCACGCCAATAGCTCCATAATTAAATGCATCATCAGCATTCATATCAAAAAACGGATATTGAAGAATACCCGCCGGAAAACAAATCTCATTCGTGGTCGGATTATAATATGCATTGACAGTCTGCGGAGTCATTCCCCATTCATCTCTGTCAACCGGCTTTCCTGCCTTGGATAACATATAATCCAGTTCGAATTCTGTAGCACGCTTCACATTGGCCCAATAAGAATCTTTTTCAATATTCAAACCGGTATAATCTCTCCACTTATCAGGATAGCCTACCTTTACATAAAAAGAATTCAACTTCTCAATAGCTTTAATCTTTGTGCTGTCACCCATCCATTCCAAATTCCGGATACGTTCTCCCAATGCGGTCTGCAGATTCTTTACCAACTGCACCATACGTTCTTTTGCAGCTGCCGGAAAATATTTTTCCACATACATCTGACCTACCGCTTCACCCAGTACCCCATTTACAGTACTTACGGCACGCTTCCAACGAGGTTGGTTAGCCTGTTTGCCGGATAGTGTTTTTCCATAAAAATCAAAGTTTTGTGCTACCAAATCATCACTCAAGTAACCGGCAGCCCTGTCTATCAGATTCCATTGCATATAAGCGATCTGATTTTCAACCGGCAAGCTATTGATAATTTTCTCAACCTCTTTAATCGGCTCCACTTGAGAAACACTCAGTTCAGTCACCCCTTTCACGCCTATACCATTCAAGAAAGCATCCCAGTCAATGCCCGGAATCTCTTTCTTTAATTCATCCAAAGACATTTTATGATAATTGGCCGCAGGGTTACGCTGTTCCACCGCACTGAAAGAAGCTTTTGCAATACGGGTTTCGATATCCACTACAGCCTCCATTTTCTTTTTAGCGGCAGCCTCATCAAAACCAGCCAATTGGAACATCTTTACAATATGTTCTTTATACTTATTACGGATATTGGTAGTCACATCATCATTGTCCAAATAATATTCTTTTTCACCCAGACTGATACCACCTTGATACAATTGAAACAAATTGCTCTTGCTGTCCATGATATCGGCACCCACATAGAAACTGAAATAAGGGAATACACCGCTATGAGCCAGTTCCGCCATCAAAGGAACTATTTCCGATTTATCCTTCACTGAAGCAATCTTTTCCAAATCAGCTTGAATAGGAGTTACTCCATCCGCATTTAGTTTCACACTATCCATAGCTAGATTATAGATATCCCCTATTTTCTGACCTATTGTACCTTGCGCATTCTGTCCGGCAGCAATTTCCACAATCAATCCTTTCAGTTGTTCCCGATTATTTTCAGCAAGCATATCGAATGAGCCAAAACGGGAATATTCATTGGTCAGAGGGTGTTTCTTCATCCATCCGCCACAAGCATACTGATAAAAATCAGCTCCTTGAACAGCCGTAGTGTCCAAATTTGTCAAGTCTATACCCGAAGTCATGACGGCTTCCTTTTTACTGTCGCATCCGGCAGCTACTGCCAGAGCCAATACAGCCATTGGTAAATAATGTTTTGCTTTCATTTGTTCTATATATATATGATACATATTAACTTCCCTGCATCTCTTCTAATTCCATAGAAACGGCCTCCCATTCTTCTACCGTCTGATCCAAGTCCTTTTTCAGTTTCTGATGCTTTTCATACAAAGCCATATCCAATGCACCTTCGGGAGTAGCCATATCAGCTTCCACCTCGCCAATCTCAGTTTCCAGCTTTTCTATTTTCTGTTCACAATCCGCAATTCGTTTCTCCAATTTGCGAATTTTCTTATTCAATTCCTTTTGCGCCTCATAAGATAATTTGTTCTCACTGACCGTTTCGGGTTCTTCCTTTTTAGTGGCAGACACAGTAGGAGAAGCCGAAAGCTGCAACTCATTCAGACTCTCTATTTTCTTTTTCTGTAAAAAATCATAAATGCCGCCAATGTGTTCTTTTACTACTCCACCTCCAAATTCATAAACTTTGGTCACCAGTCCATCCAAGAACTCACGGTCATGAGAAACAACAATCACCGTTCCATCAAATTCCTTGATAGCTTCTTTCAATACATCCTTTGAGCGCATATCCAGATGGTTGGTAGGTTCGTCCAAAATAAGGAAATTCACCGGTTCTAACAAAAGTTTTATCATGGCAAGACGACTCCGCTCCCCACCCGACAGTACCTTTACTTTTTTATCAGAAGCCTCACCTCCAAACATGAATGCTCCCAGAATATCACGAATCTTCAAACGAATATCCCCTTTTGCCACATAATCAATCGTATCAAAGACACTCAGATTTTCATCCAGCATCTGAGCCTGATTCTGAGCAAAATAACCAATCTGTACGTTGTGTCCGATGGTCAGTTTACCTTCGTATGGGATTTCGTCCATTATACATTTCACCAAAGTGGACTTACCTTCCCCGTTCTTTCCGACAAAAGCCACCTTCTCACCTCTATTAATAGTCAAAGTCACATCGTGGAAAACAAGATGACTGCCGTATACTTTCTTCACCCCGTCACAAATGACCGGATAATTGCCGGAACGCATGGCAGGCGGAAACTTCAACCGTAAGGCTGAATTATCTTCATCATCAATTTCAATAGGAACTATTTTTTCCAATTGCTTGATGCGGCTCTGCACCTGGACAGCCTTGGTAGCCTTATAACGGAAACGCTCTATGAAATCTTCCGTATCCTGAATTTGCTTCTGCTGGTTCTCGTATGCACGCAATTGCTGCTCACGACGTTCTTTGCGCAATACCACAAACTCATCGTAAGCTACTTTATAATCATAGATATGCCCGCAAGATATTTCAATCGTACGATTGGTCACATTATTAATAAATGCGCGGTCGTGACTCACCAATACAACGGCTCCCGCGCTTGTCTTCAAAAAGTTTTCCAACCATTGAATGCTTTCTATATCCAAATGATTGGTAGGCTCGTCCAACAGCAACACATCGGGCCGTCGCAACAGCAACTTGGCCAACTCTATACGCATACGCCATCCACCACTGAACTCAGACGTAGGACGGTTAAAATCTTCCCGATTAAATCCTAACCCCATCAATGTACGTTCTATCTCAGCCGTATAATTGGTACCTCCCATCATCAGAAAGCGTTCATTGTCATGTGTGAATTTCTCAATCAGTTTATGATAGTTTTCTGAATCATAGTCTGTTCTATCCGCCAATTCCTGATTCATTCTCTCAATACTAGCCTGCAAGTCAAAGATATGTTCAAAAGCCATCTCCGCCTCTTCCATCACAGTATGTTTATCACTCAGAATCATGACTTGAGGCAGATAGCCTATCGTCACATCACGCGGAACAGAAACACTACCTGAAGTAGGCGCCTGTATTCCTGCCAATATTTTAAGCATAGTAGACTTACCAGCCCCATTCTTCCCGACCAGCGCAATACGATCTCTCTTATTGATAACGTATGACACGTCCTCAAACAGAGGCGTTACTCCAAACTCTACTTTCAAATTATCTACTGAAACCATTCGTTTTTATCCTTTTGCAAAAGTGGCAACAAATATACGGTTTTATATGTAAAAAAGACAAAATACAAGTAAATAAAAAAAGTCCTCATCCTTAACAAATAGAGCAAAAGTATTAAAACGTGTTAGAAAACATATTTTTTTAGTCGTTTTATTTGCAAAATTCACTAAAGTCCGTACCTTTGCATCGTGTTTTTCATAGTATTAGATTTAAGGTTAACAAAGGTTGGAGCAAGGCGTTGCTCCTTTTTTTTATGCCTACATTTTCCTCATACTTAAATATTGGCTTAGCTCAACCAAGCAAAATTTATCTGTAATACAAAAAATGACTGCTTCATTCTCATGAAGCAGCCACCAACAAAATACACGATGTAACACAACTATGTTTTACACATATCAGTTATTTAATATCGATTCCACAAGGATTGAGTCCCGGACCACCACCACCTGTATACCCCCTACTTTCTCCTGTGTCCCATGGAGAAATCCAAAAAGCATATAAATCGCCACAAGTAACATAAAACTTCACTTTAACTATCTTGCCTGAAAGAGCAGCAAGTTTTTTACCTGATTTCCAAGTTACCAATTGTTTAGTACTGTTCAAATCATTCATTTCCTTACAATCCTCTCTGGAAAATCCCGTAATCACATTACCATTTTCATCCATTATCTCCACCTGCAAATCCTTTGCTTGCGCATTCACAAAGAAATGGTTACCATCAAACTTTATTTTCTCGGTAACAAGTACCCCTTCTGTGTCTGTATGCATGGAAACGAACCCATCACGACGTAAGGTTGCCAACCCAGTAGAGGTAAATCCATCCCACATCACTTGATTCTTCATTCTTCCACTAGAATACAAATACAAAGAATCACCAACAATGAGAGGTACGCCAATAATAGACTGCATATTTCCCCAGTTCCATGCCCCTTCCGTTTCATTTACCCCCATAACAGGTTCATAACTGGGACGATAAAAATGAAAACCATCCCGACTATATCCCATTCCTATTTCATTTCTTTTCTGAATACCTAACTTACCACAGAGATCATTCTCTGGTCCTTTCCACATAGCATAGAACCCTAGCATAACACTTTCATAAGGCATAGCATCAAAATTATAAATGGCTGGACGCACATCAGGAAATTCAGGATGTGGCAGTTCCTTATCGGAAGGAGTAAACCACAAAACTATATTTTTATCCTTTATTCCTTTAGCCAATGAATGCGCCACGCTAACTGCCATCTCTGGATCTTCATTTTCCAAATAGCCTCTAGAGCGTCCGTCTGCTTTACTCCCCTGCCGTAGACTAATAGCCCATTTTTGAGTAAACGGATTATAGAAAGCAGTGGTACGATCCCCCACCGGTCCTGATTGTGCAACTCCTTCCGACCAATGAATACCATCTTTTGAATATTTTAAAATTATTTTCCATCCTCCACTATGTTTTTCCACATTGAAGAGTTTGAAACGTTTTTCTGGTTCTGGACACATTTTATCGAGCCAAACTGTAGCCGCATCCCGATCACAAGTATCTACAATATTCGTACCCGGCACTATATCCATATTCACTTTTTCCCAATGCTTCCCATCTTTTGACTCCGCATAACAAGTATAAAAGCTTTGACGATGTTTGTGCATAGATCCGGCACCAGCCAAATACCACATTTTAAATTTTTGTTCGCTTTCATCATACCATATTCCATCACTGAAAGGAGCAGCATAAGGAGCACGTTCAAAAGTGTATTCCCACTCCTTATCCGGAGCAAGTACCGGATTATTCTCATAGAACATAGCCTTATGGGAAACACGCTCCATATCTGTTTCTGCAATTAAAAAATCATCAACGAATAATTGGCGTCCTAGATTTACAGAAATAACAGTCGGTTTGTTTGAAATATAAGGTAAAGACATTTCGCGACGTACTCCATCATCAATCATACTAGGAGGCCATTGCTCGGGCAGCACAATACCATTATGCAATGTTCTACCATTCTCTTTCACCGTTTTATCATTGGAAGATGCCACACAGCCGGCAAAGCAAGCTGCACATATAATATAATAAAATACTTTCATAATTATTCTATTTTTAATTACCACCCTGGATTATTTTTAGTGATATATGGATTACCCTCTACTTCATCAATTGGCAATGGAACCCATTCATTCTTATTTTCCTTAAACCCCATATATTGAGCCCTGCTAAACCTTTTAAACAAAGGATCAGTATTTTCCAATTCGCGAAAACGCTCTACTACTTTACCCCAACGAAGCAAGTCAAAGAATCGGGAGCCTTCATAGGTAAGTTCTAGAATACGTTCATCTTCAATAGTTCTCATATTAGCTTCTGTTACATGAGGTACTCCTACCCTATCGCGTACTTTGTTTATTGCTTCTAACGGGGTTATGTTTGCAGTGGCTTTCCCTCCCATTACTACAGCTTCAGCATACATCAGCAAAACATCCGAATAACGAATCATTCTCCAGTTTACTCCTTGTGCACGTCCATTAAAAAAATGCCCACCAGCATCATCTGTCGGAGGTAAGGTCCAATCCAACCATTTCCTACTACACATTTTATATCCCGTTGCCAACTCATATTGTTCACCAAATGTTCCTTCCTTTGAACCCATTTCTGCTTCCCAGTCCTTCCCTTCAAGAAAAGTAACCTTCATACCTTTCGGACGTATAATCTCCGATACATTATCATTAAAAACAAACGAACCAAACATACGTGGATCAGTTTCTCCTGTCACTGTTTTCGACGCTACAAATTTATCATATAACCAATTGTGCATAACCTGTGCAGAACTATTCGAATTTCTACTTCTATTCATTATACACATTTTACACCGGACATCATTGAACAACCCACTGTCCACAAATCCTGGGTTAAATCCTGTATTCAACACTCCGACAAATTGTACTTCAAAAATAGATTCATCATTATTTTCATGTGCCACATCAAAGTTCCATGAATAGTCATCTACCAATCTGTAGTCCCCACAATTACCATTAATGATTTCTGCAAAGGCCGCAGCAGCCTCATTATAATAAGTTGTTTGTGAAGTTCCATATTTGGGTTCAATACCGGATCTATAAAGATATGACTTACCCAAAAGTGCATAAGCAGAAGCTTTCGTCACACGTCCTTTATTTTTAGCATTCCAAAAATTCTTGTCAGGAAGTAAATCTTTAGCTTTGATCAGATCATCTATAATAAAATCCCAAGCCTCTTCAGGTGTTGCCTGAGGCTTATATTCATTAGGAGCCTTAGGCAATTCTTTAATCAAAGGAATATTCCTATAATTGATGAATAAAAAGAAATGTGTAAATGCACGAAGGAAATAAGCCTCCCCCAAATATGCATCCTGTAGTTCTTTATTGCTGAATTCTATTTCAGTAAGGCTTTCAATCATTTGGTTAGCTTGGGAAGCAGCTGTATACATTAACTGAAAAGGTTGAACCAATGAATAATAGGAAGGGGTAAACTCTTCATTATAAGCACCTGGTACTCCATAATCAGCTACCGAACACCCCTCATCACTACGAGTCAACATCAAACCAAATCCACAAGCCCCCAAATTACGAGGAGTCGAAATATACCCATAGATACCAAGAATTCCCTTATTACAATTTTCTAGTGTAGTATAAAATGAATTAACGTCTGATTGATTAGGATTCACCGCCAAATCATTAAAAATATCTTCACATGAACTCATCATTCCAATAGTTACAAAACCGATGATGATAACTATAATTTTACGCAACATTATTTTCATACTCATTCTATTTTTAGAAAGTTAAATTGACACCAAGGTTATATACTCTAGAATTCATTGTTGCTTCATGAGGACTTTCCTGTGCTTGCCAGAAACCATCCACACCTCTGTCAAACAACACGTTTGAACTAACTTCGGGATCATACAAGGGATATTTTGTGATAGTGAATAAATTTTGTACCCCCGCATATATTCTAAATGATTCTATATGGAATTTTTGCAATAATTTCTTATTAAAGGAATAACCGATTTGTAGATTCTTGCATCTGAAATAAGAACCATCCTCCACATAGAAGGTACTTGGAAGCGAGTTTATGCCAGAACTGTTTTTACTATTCAGTTTAGGAGCTTCCGCATTAGGATTTTGCGGAGTCCATGAATTATAGAAAGCATCCTTTAGGGTAGCACTATTAGCTCCTCCAAAATACCAATCATATTTCATTAAAGCAAAAATATCGTTACCTTGCGTTCCTTGGAAAAAAGCAGTCAAATCCCAATTCTTATAACCTACATTTATATTTAAACCATAAGTAAAATCCGGATGAGGATTACCAATATCCGTTTTATCATTCTCATCAATCTTCCCATCCGGTTTTCCTGTCAATACACCATCCACACTACCATTATTATCCTGAAAAATAAAATTACCATCATTATCAAAACCTTCCACCACATATCCCCAAAAGGTACCAATAGGCAAGCCCGGTTTAGTAATAGTAGGACGGTCATTAAAAGAACCACTCATCATCACCTCTGCCTTAATGGGTTGTACTCCCTCACCCAAACTCTTTACTTTATTTTTTAATGCCGAAATATTGGCAGTAACATCCAAACTCCAATCCTTCCAATTGTTACGATAACCTACCGTAAATTCAAAACCTTTATTTTCAACAGATGCAGAATTAAAAACTGGCAAATCCCCCCCATTAGTCATAATGGTTTGCCCTGACGATGCTAATGGAAGTAATGGAGCAAGTAAGTCATTATTATCTTTCCAAAAATATTCAGCTGTAAAAGAAATTTTATTATTCAGAAAAGCCATTTCCAATGCTACGTTTTTAGATATTGATTTTTCCCAAGTCAAATTTTCCTGAGCAAATTTGGTTACATAACCATTCATCACACTACTTTGACCAATCTGATTTTCACCGAATACAGAAGGTATTGGACCATAAGCCGTAGAAAGGAAAGAATATGAATCTATAAAATTAGCTCCTAATTCACCATAACTAGCTCTAATCTTCATTTTACTTATCCATTCTATATTAAAAAAATTCTCTTCATGTATATTCCAACCCACTGAAACCGAAGGAAAGTAACCGACCCTATTTCCTTTAGCAAATTTGGAAGATTTATCACTACGAATACTTGCAGAAACAAGATAACGCTCCTTATAGTCATAGTTCAAGCGAGCAAAAAAGGAGAGTAAAGCTGAATTGTATTCTTCACTTGTTATATCTCCTTTCCCATTAAAAATAGTAATATTAGGACCACCCAAATCTGTAGAACCAGAACCAATCCCCATAGTTCTATAGTATTCTCTCATCCAACTTGTACCTACCATTGCGTCAATAGTATGACCAGCAAACATATTCTTATAAGTCAAAATATTATCAATTGTATAGCTAAATCGCTGTCCACGGCTTTCAGATAGTGAATTAATCGTTCTGCTATAATCAGGATCTGCATTACCATTCTCATCCCAATTGGAGTCAAAAGCAATGGACCGAGATATATTATTTGTTGATATATAGTCACCTCCAAGTAGTAGCTTATAATCCAATCCTTTATATAAATTCAGCCCTATATTCAAACTACCAGTAACATTAACTGTTTTATTTCTTCGAACAGTATTGGAATAAGATGCAAACGGATTAGTAACTTTTCCTTCATTTACATAATAATCTTTACCTGCAGACACATACCTTCCCTCTACATCAGTCATTGGAACAGTAGGAATCCCCATCACCATCCTTACTTGAGGCTCCTTATTTGTAAAAGCAGCAGAAAGAGTTTCACTAACAGTCAAACGTCCTTTCTTAAAAGTTCCATTGACACGTGCATTATATTTCTTAAAATCAGAAAATTCCATAATACCTTGCTGATCAAAATACCCCAAACTTGTATTAAAAGTTGAATATTCACCACCACCAGAAATTGAAGCATTCAAATTATACATAGGAGCATTTCTTAGATATGCATCTTGCCAGTCAGTATTAATATTAGGATTAGTAGGATGAATATTTTCTGGAGCTTGAGTCTGGTTTGTTGAATTTGCAACAATTTGCTTAGTATATTCGCGATGCTCATTTGCATCTAGAAAATCAAGGTATTTAGAAGGAGTCTGCAAAGAATAGTTTGCAGAAATTTCAACTTTTGCGTTACCTTTTTGACCATGCTTGGTAGTTATCAGCACAACCCCATTTGCAGCGCGAGAGCCATAAATGGCAGCCGCCGAACCATCCTTCAGGATTTCTATTGATTCAATATCTGAAGGATTCAACGAATTTAGCCCATTATTAGAAAATGCACCATCAATAACATATAAAGGTTCAGTAGCACCAAATGTACCTGCTCCCCGAACAAGTATCTTGATATCTGCCCCAGCTTCTCCCCCCTTTTGCAATATTTCTACTCCTGGAGCCCTCCCCTGCAAAGCAGCTGCAACAGAATGCCCCATCTGTTTACTCAGTTCTTTTGCAGGTACTGTCGCCACAGATGCCGTCAAACTAGATTTTTTTTGAGTTCCATAACCAACCACCACCACTTCATCTAATTGTTCCAAATCCTCTTTCAGAGTTATATTCACATTCTTTTCCCCTTCCAAATTAACAGCAAGAGTCTTATAACCGATAAAACTAATAATAAGAGTTGCATTCGCAGGAGCTTTAAGTAAAAACTTACCATCCATATCAGTAATAGTACCATTAGTAGTCCCCTTTTCCATCACATTAACTCCTACGATAGGTTCTCCCATAACATCCATCACAAGCCCTGAAATATCTTGCAATTTCTTCTCGTTCAACATAGACTGTTCTACCTCCTTCTTCCGAATAACGATATTTTTATCTTTTATTTCATAAGAAACATTTTGTCCTTCCAAGATTTGCTCAATAACTTCTTGCAGTTGCTCAGCGTCTATATTAACAATCTTTTTCGTATCTAAATCCCCAGCTATATACACAAATGAATATCCACTTTTTTCTTTTAGCTCAGTCATAGCTTTTTTCACCGACACTTTATTCATTTTCAATGGTATATTCTGTGAGAAGATATTCAAATTAAGGCAAAGCAAAGCCCCGACCAATAATATGGCCTTTCTCTTGTTTTTCATAAATTAGTAATTTATTAATTAAAAAATTAAATGAACTTAGCTTTTAAAGAGAAAAATCATTAACTTTGCATTCTCTAAAAGCGCACTCACAATCGTAAGTCGAAAAAGAGATTTCATCAAGGTGGGAAAATCCCTATATCTTCCCACCTTTTCTTTTTCATCCCTTTCGTACCCCTATCACAGTATTACAGCTCTAATTCTATTCATACTTTTAATTTTAAGGTTAAACAATTTTAATCCACTCCCTACTTAATATAAAGTTATATTGTGTCCTTCAATAATATAATGAATCTTACGGGTCGCAGATAATGCTTCCAAAACTTCCTGAATATTTTGCTCACGATGAACGAAATTTCCATAGAACCTGAAAGTATTCAAAGTATCACTAGCTATTTGTATTTTCACATTATAACTACGTTCTAACTCCTTCACAACATCCGGCAACAATTCCTCATCAAAAAATAAATATCCATTAGTCCATTGTAATGCATTGGAAACAGTAGAATACTCCACATGCATTCTGCCATTCTTTTTATTCAAGACCACCCTTTCATTGGGTAACAAAAAAGCTTCTTTTTCTTTTTTCAATAAATTATTCAATGCCACTTTTCCTTCGGACAAAGAAACAATGGCTTCTGCATCATCCGGATAATCCCGAAAATTAAATTTCGTCCCCAATACCTTTACCAGCAAACTATTCGTTTTCACAAGAAATGGAACTTCTTCATTTCGTTTAACTTCAAAATACCCTTCTCCTATCAATTCTATTTTTCTATTCCCTACTCCGAATCCTTGTGAATATGTTATACGCGATCCGGCATTCAACCACACTAATGTCCCATCCGGCAAGGTCAATTTTGTTCTGGAACCAAGAGGAGCCTCCACAATGATATCCGAAAATACCTCTTTTATACTTATTCCACCCCTCCAATAAGAAAAATAAGAAACTGAGAACAATACAACAATAACAGCTGCATAACGCCAAAATTTAGACAAACAGAAATTTTCACGTTCTCTTTTATCATTCAACCTCTGATTAGCAATTCTATTTTTAAATTGTTCAAATGCTTTGCTCTTATCATATTTAACATCCTCTTTCACACTTATGGCAGAAAACCAAATTTCTTGCCGCTGCATAAAATACTTTTCATTTTCCACAGACGCAGCTATCCACTTCTTCAGTTCATGCACAGCATTTCCATCCAACTCATTACTTAAATAGGATACTATTAATTCATCAATATGTTCTTTTTCTGCTTTCATCTTTGTTGTTTCTAAAGTGAAGACGATTTATTTTAAATACAGGGTAGTCCTAAAAGAACTTTTTTCTGTTTTAACACGAAAAAAATAAAATCAAAGCTATTAAATATTTGCTCAATTCAGTCTGAAGGAAAGATAATGCATTCTTTATATGATACTTAACCGTATTTATAGAAATACCTAATTCCTGAGAAATTTCTTCATATTTTTTCTCCTCAAATCTACTTTTTTCAAAAACACATCTACATTCAACCGGTAGTTTATCTATTGCCATACGGATTTCATGCTCCAATTCACGTTCTAATAATATTCCCAAAGGATAATTATCCGACTGCAAATACTTTTCTTCAGACATCTCTTCCGGTACTAAAACTGAAAATGAAATTTCCTTTTTTTCAGATCTAGATTTCAGATAGTCTATACAACGATTACGAACGGCCTTTATCAGATAACTTCTAATAGAAATAGTAATGTTTAAAGTTTCTCTGATTTCCCAAAGGTGAAAAATTACATCTCCGACTATAGTTTCCGATAAAAAATTATCGTTCAAATATTGATTTGCTACATGACATAAAAGAACATAATGATAATCATAGATGTATTTATAAGCATCTTCGTTGCCATTTTTCAGTTGTTCTACAATCAGTTTCTCTGTGTTTTCCATTTTATTTCTTTTGAAAAAGGAATAAAGTTAACGGGAACAAATTTAGAAATTAATTCTAAGTAATTTTATAAAAGAGCAAAAAACAAATCCGTTAATCTTATTATCACACCTTAAATGGTTACAATAAAGACTAACGGATTTCCCTATTCTAGTTTTAAAACTATATCCAACACCTCAGATAAAACGAATCTGAATCATCCCTCCATAAGGATTAAAATCGAAAAGAATCTTATCAGCATCCTTCTTTAGAAAAAGCTTTTTCCCATCTTGCCTAATCTCCGAAACTCTGTTTCCCACAGATTTCAATACCATAGTCAGTGGTTCTGTAAATAATAGTGCATTCATATCCAAATGAGGCGTTATGTTATAGCCGTTTTCTTTTTCTAGCACATTTAAACGAATTTTTTCTCGTTCTTTTGTATAGGCAGCCACCTCTCTAAATGTACCCACCCATATTTTATTTTCCAGAGCCTTTACCTGACTAAAATGTTCCCACAATATTTCAGGATTCAGAAAAGCATCATATCCTTGAGATATTCCATGTATCATTGCCACTCCCCATCTACCGGATTTTACCAAGCTTTCCACCCATTTATCTAAAGACTCAGGAGTCGATTTCGACTTAGCTCCCCCAATGGGATATTGTTCGGTACGTGTACCTACCCTGTTCTTTGAAGTTATTTTTAATATATTACTATCAACAGCATTGAAAGGATAACAGAATGTACGCGGTATTTTTCCTGTTTTCTCATAAAGTATACTGTCATTCTTCTCTACTTCCATTTTTACTTCCTCCAAAGAAATATGCTTTAAATTCGTATGTGACCAGCTATGACTGGATATTTCTTGTCCTTTGTCACTCATCTCTTTGATTTGCGCCCATGACATTCTTGGTTTTCCCTGCATAGCACTTTCATTCTCTATACATTTACCCCATATCCAGAAAGTACCTTTAAAGCCATATTTTTCCAATTTAGGGAAAAGCAACGAATAGTGTTCCTGTAAACCATCATCAAATGTATAACTGATAGCACACACTCTGTCACCCTTATAAGGCGCCACATAAACATCTTGTGTGAACCCGTTATCCCTGATCTCAGCCCCTGTCTGTTTCACCAATTCTATTCGAGGCGATGATTCCGGTATAGATACAGACTCTTCATATACTCCCGGACGGACAAGTATAGATATTGTTTTCTTACTCCCACCAACTGCCGCATTCACTGCTTCCTGAACTGTAAAGAAATCCCCACTCCCATCTTTCGCCACCACATAATCATAACGTCGCACATATTTTGCCAAAGCCGGCACTTCTTCCATCAAAGCGTCCACAGCCAACCCGGCAACTATACGTCCACCATATATATTCAAGTGAGTATTGTCAATTTTCCCTTTCGGACAAAATTCATATTGTCCTGCTGGAATCCACATAAACAATTTTCTTGAATTCTCGACTCCCATACCGTTAACCAAGTCATGGGTCAATTTATTTAAATCAATAAAAGGTACATTCATTTCTCCGGCCACCCGACGGGGAGATTCCAGATATTCCCCATGGGTATCAACCAATACCGGACCTTCTTTTTCATAACTACCCTTTATCTCCGTCACACCTTTAGGAGGGAAATTACGACGGACTATAGAATTGAACAGTACAGGATTTCCCCCCTTAGCACGTGTTTCATTCACAAAACGTCTTAAATTATCATCAAAGGTACTTCCGGGCTCTGTATGTAATGTGGCTCTAGGTTTCTCATCATTATGCCCGAATTGAATAAATACATAATCACCTTTATGAATTTTAGAAAGCACTACATCCCAACGTCCTTCATTGATAAAACTGAGTGAACTTCGTCCATTCATAGCGTGATTATCCACCACAACCTCTTCCGTAAAATATCCGGGAAGCATTTGTCCCCAACCACGCTCTATATTACCATTCTTCAGACTTTTATTCGCCATAGTGGAATCACCAATCATAAAAATAGTAATGGGTTCTTTTCTCTCAGCAATAAAAGCCGATAACAGGAGTAAAGCACATAAAGCAAGTAATACTTTTAATTTCATGTTTTTCATATACATTTTATAAGTTAAAAGATTCAGGCAAAAATAAACAAGAACAAGAAAAGAAACCATAAAAAATGATACAAGAATATAGAAATTTGTTCAAAATCACCTTTTAACAATAAAAAAATAACACAGAAAATGATTTCATTTATCGTTTTAAAACTATAATTTCATTCATCATTACAAAACAATCACTAACATATCTCTCTACCGAAATAGTCTCAATGCACATTCCCAATCTTTCCATTACTATTCCCTTTACCCAATTTCAATATTATCTTTTCACTTTTATCATTTACAATGAGTTGTTTTTTCGACAACAACATATAATTTTTCGTCATTTTTCAGTCTGAGTGTTTATTAATCTCCTAAAAATTAAACAGTTCATCACTTAAATTCATAAATTCGCAATCAGTTGAAAAATATAAATCAATAAAATAAAGCCGTATGCGAAAAAATATTTTAATATTCATGATGATTCTTTCCCCTCTCTATTTTTTTGGACAACACCCTACAGAAAATATGGATGTCAGAAAAGTATTCCCATTCCATAATACAGATGTCATATTAAAAGATTCTTGGTTAAAACAACGAGAAGAACTCAATATTACCTTCCTAAAATCCTTAGATCCCGACAGATTATTGCACAACTTTAGAATTACCGCTAAATTACCGTCCAACGCACTTCCTTTAGAAGGATGGGAATCTCCGAAAATTGGTTTAAGAGGTCATTTTGTCGGTCATTATCTCTCCGCTGTTTCCAACTTAGTAGAAAAATATAAAGACCCTCTTCTTACCAAACACCTGAATTATATGATAGATGAATTATATAAATGCCAACAGGTTTCAAAAAATGGATATTTAAGTGCTTTCCCCGACAAGGATTTTGAAATATTAGAAACAAAATTCTCTGGAGTATGGGCACCCTATTATACTTATCACAAAATTATGCAAGGAATGTTAGATGTATACATCCATACAAACAACAAAAAAGCTTATGATATTTTGTCAGGTATGACCGACTACGTAATTGACCGTATGTCCAAACTAAGCAATAAGACAATAGAAAGGATGATATATACCGTAGAAGCCAATCCACAAAATGAAATGGGAGCAATGAATGAAGTATTGTACAAACTTTATCAAATCTCAAAAGCACCTAAACATTTGGCACTAGCTAAATTATTTGATCCCGATTGGTTCGCTGATCCTTTATACAGAAATGAAGATATTCTATCAGGATTACATTCCAATACCCATTTGGTACTTGTAAATGGATTTGCCCAACGTTATGCCGTTACAAAAGAGAAAAAATATCATGATGCAGTCATTAATTTTTGGAATATCCTAACCAAGCACCACATTTATGCCAATGGCACCAGCAGCGGGCCTCGTCCTAATGCAACAACTAAAACTTCTGTGACGGCAGAACACTGGGGAGAACCAGATCATCTCTGCAATACTTTAACTAAAGAAATCGCAGAAAGTTGCGTATCACATAACACCCAAAAGCTATGTTCCTATATTTTTACATGGACTGCCAATCCTCAATATGCGGATTCATATATGAACACATTCTATAATGCTGTCCTTCCAGCACAAAGCAGCCACAGTGGTTCCTATATATATCATTTACCATTAGGCTCACCACGCAACAAAAAATATCTGAAGGATAATGATTTTGCATGTTGTAGTGGTTCATGTGCCGAAGCCTACACACAACTTAACTCAAATATCTATTACCATAATGATTCTATGCTTTATGTAAACCTCTATATTCCTTCAATTGTAAAATGGAGAAAAAAGAACGTACAGTTAGACCAAGACAGTTATTTTCCTAAAGATTCCACGATCAATTTCACAATCTCAACCAAACAAGAATCCCAATTCGTTTTAAAATTATTACTTCCTTCATGGAGTAAAGAAGTTGATGTATACGTTAATGGGAAAAAGCAACATATCAATAAGACTTCAACCGCATCATATCTTGAATTAAACAGACTCTGGCATGACCAAGATAAAATCAAATTAGTGTTCCACTATGATTTTCACTTAAAACCAATGCCTGACAATCCTAACACATTCGCAATTTATTATGGTCCGATGTTACTGGCATTTGAATATAAATCGGAAGTAATATTAAAAGGCGAAACCAAAGAGATTCTAAAAAATCTTTCTGTTTCAGACCTCAAAAAGACTACTTTCCAACTAACTAATAATAACAAAAACTATCTACTCCGCCCATTATACGATATAGACAATCAATCCTATGGAGTATATGCAACTATCAAAAATTATTAGATTCAGTTATTCCGCCAAATAGCCGTTTGTGAAATTAACAACACTACCAAGAATCAGTCATATATCGTATAATTTTCACTCTAAATTTTGTGAAGAATCTGTAAGCATAACGTAAATGAATACAGATTCTTCACTCTCACTAAAAGACAAATTTACTATCCCTTCATACAAGAGCAGTCAAACCATATATTATCAAAAAAGAAACAAGCGCACTTGCTTTTTGGGGATATTGCATGAATGAAATTTATATTAGAATAAGTTGATACAACCTAGTTGTGAATGATCATTTACTTTAAAATGATGCAGGCAAAGAAAGTAATTGATACATCAATGTATGTGCCATACGTTCTTGACCATTGGTATTAGGATGCAAACGATCATACCCCGAATCATAGAAATAAATAAGTTGTTCTTCAATCATCGGATTCATACCTGTAACCGAATTAAAATCTATTACAGGAACTCCCCACAAATTACCTGCTTCCTTAATGGCCTGTACATAAGCGTCCACATATTCTCCGCATTTATTCTGATAGCTTTCATCAGGTTGTACATTCTTTTCGCCGAATTCCGCTAAAGAACGATGCAATGGGGTCAACAAAACAATTTGTTTATCGGGAAACATTTTTTTCAAATGACTCAAACCAATATTAATACGCCCTTTATACGTATCATTCGTCATTATAGGAATACGCCTTTTACGCGTTTCCAGTTTTTTAGTTTCACCACGGGCAGCCATCACCTGCTCTTCTTTCTCTGTAAACCAAGTCCCGACAGGTACACTGCTATTAAAATCATTTGTCCCCATCAAAACCACGATGGCATCAACATCTTCTCCATGCTCCTTTTTCAATTGTTCTGCCTGACGGGGTACATCATTCCATTGACGTCCACTCACTCCATACACATAAGGAGTGATATCCAACCATTCTTTCAAAAAATCCCAATACTTTTTTATGTTATCTCCATAACAATTGGGATCAGTTATCGAGTCTCCTATATAACCAACCTTTTTTCCATACCATGGATGCCGAATATAACCTTTATTACATGATTCTTTTCCACAGAGAGACGTTTCCTGTCCGTGTAACAGCAACGGACACGCTAATAAAAGAGCAAATACAATAAACTGTCTGTTTTTCATAAGCAACTATTATTTTTTCAATCAGTAAAGTGCCATCAAAGATATAAAATAAGAAATAGAAAATAACCATCACAGACTTTTATTTTCGTTTGTCCTCCTCTATCATTCATAAGACAAGAAGTTCGAAAGGTTATAATAAACAAAACTTTACACTTTCAGATTGATTTGTTAACAAGATACGACATATTTATAAAGCATGTTATAAAATGGCGGAATATAGACTAAAAACTTGCTATTATAAACAAAGTCCGTATCTTTGTAGTGTGTTTTTCATAGTATTAGATTTAAGGTTAACAAAAGATTGGCTGTCTGGGATAGATAGCCTTTTTTTATGCTTTA
>ENA-OWOU01000507-OWOU01000507.1-gut-metagenome-genome-assembly--contig:-NODE-507-length-24041-cov-16.140628_pt1 | contig 24041 bp, 22 predicted proteins | sample MGYA00248248_ERZ651801 | MGnify/ENA primary metagenome ERZ651801 (study PRJEB26908, sample SAMEA4031710) | gut metagenome | biome: gut; feature: normal infant; material: stool | place: China | collected... | reverse complement strand
ATCGCTCGCCACGGGAATATCTGCGGCAGCGGGCTTGTAATGGGTTAAGTGATAACAGATGTCTGGAAATATAGGGGCAAATCCATTGACCAAGTACTTTTGTTAAAGCGGTAACTCTGCCAAGCAATTCTGCCGACTGATTTTTTGCCTGCTGATAAAGGTCCATAAAACATATCTTCTTGGCTGGAAAACGTTCCATCAAAGATTGATATTCTTCTAGCTCGCCCAGAATCACAGCAAGTTTGGCTTCATGAATAACTTTTTCTTTTTCTATATCGACCAAGAAACGATCAGCCCCCGGTGCCGACGGTTTCATTTTTTCGGGCATAGCGATAAGCCGCGAATTCTTTGGCAACGCTCTTGGTATGAAAATAGTTGAATGAAAACTTTCCGTTTTCTTATACACACTTCTGGACTTGCCACCACTACTCTCAATTTTATAGATGAAGCCCAGGGACTCTAACCGAAGAAGTTGTCGGTGAATGAATTTTCTAGCCTCAGTAACTTCTGCGTAGTCATCTGTAATCTTCAGCAAAGCATCCCTGAGATGGATAGCGCAGAACTCATTAAAACCCATCTCAATCAATAACTTATACATATATGGATGCAACTTTACTGCAGATTTCATTATAAAAAATCCAAAATAACAAACTTAGAATTGCTAAGTATACAGAAACCAACGAAACTTAGACAATCTCAGCACCCTAAGGCAATGATGATGAATACGTGGCTCACCCAAACCCGATACCCGAGAGGCTCAAAGCGGCCAGAACAAAAGCTGGGATCACTCAGAAGGAATTGGGGATCCGAATTGGCATGGAACCCAGCTCGGCGAGTGGTCGTATGAACCATTATGAGAAAGGGAGACACACTCCTGACATTGATACCCTCAAGCGTATGGCTGATGAACTTGGGGTACCAATTAACTATTTCTTTTGCGAGAACGACATAACTGCAGAATTAGCATGTCTGATAGCTAAAATGACTGAGCAGCAGCAGATTGAATTGATTGCTATGCTAAAGAAAAATCAATCTTAGATTTTTCACAGAACTCATACCTGAATAATATCAGGGTTTCTTAGATATCCTTGACCTGCGACGTATACGCCTCCTCGAAGGGTATCCGCAATTTCTTATCTCATGTATCAGCTACCACCCAAACCGAATCTTCATCAGTTCCGGACGTCATGTAATAAACCATAATTCTGGAAATCAAGGAAGCAAATCTAATTGTGTAAATGACCCCGTTGTTTCAGTAATTGAGTAACATGCCATAAACGGGATTAATAAAGACTTCATTTTAATTTCAACGCCCTTATCAGCCTGAAGTAAAATATGACTTGCAGATCACGTGAATACCTAAGCTGGAAGAGTATCTTTTACTATTGCAGTCCAACGTGAGAAAACAACAAGTCAACAAGGATTCATGATGCTCAGTAGCGAGTTTTTGCGCTTTTTTCAAACCTTAAACACAACAGAAGTCCCCAGTAATGTCAGGAAAATAGCGAATCTTGTGTGGGATAACCTAGATGATATAACCCCATTGGGCACTTCGCAGGGTCAGCGAGTCAGGCGCATTGTCTCTCTGGCACAGTCTGCATGGGATGCCCTCAGTACAGAAGTACAGCCACTACCAGAGCAGACCGCTGAACGCGTCTCCACGTTTAGTCGGCTGAGAAAGATATCTGTTGGACCATTTAGAGGGTTTGCAAAGCAAGAAGAATTTGATCTGGATTCACGTCTAGTGCTGATTTACGGCCCCAATGGTACTGGGAAGTCAAGTTTCTGCGAAGCGCTTGAATATACATTACTGGGCAATGTGGCTGAGGCCGAAAGCAAGCGTTTCCGGAATCAAAACGACTATTTTAAAAATGCACATGTCAATCGGTTTTCTGTTCCAGAGATAATTGGTGTCGGAGATCATGGGCAGGATGTGTCGATTGAGAATAACGAAGCACAGTATCGCTTTTGCTTTGTTGAAAAAAATCGTATCGACAACTTTTCAAGAATCGCGGCTCTGGTCCCAACAAGGCAGACTGAACTTATCTCAACACTATTCGGGCTAGATAGTTTTAATGATTTTGTGCGAAATTTTACATCAGATATTGATGCCAGATACATCGATCTAACAGGCGTAAAAGCAGGTCAGTTGGCAGAAAAGCGCAAGTCTCTTCTGGCTGCACAGCAGCAATTGGCGACAGGTCAGGCTGCCCTGGAAGGGTTGGCATCAGAGGAACAGACACTGGCTTCTGTTTATCGTGAAGGCCTGTCTTACCAGCAGATGCTAGCTGAGTTAAAAGGGGATGAACAAAATATCGGAACCATCCGACAGCTTGAAACAGAGTTACAAACGCCACTTCCGAATCAGAGTAGCCTGACATCTGCTATTTTGAACGATATAAGTAGCGCTGTTGAAACGGCACTTATAGATCTGGAAAGCAAGCAGAAGCAACTGGCAGAGGCAAGTCAGCAGGTTTCATATAAAAATTTATTTGAAGCAGTTGTCCAGTTACAGGGTACCAGCCCGGAACAATGCCCTGCATGCCATACCCCTCTTCAGCAAACCGCCAAAAACCCCTACAGCCATGCCTGTGATGAATTGCTAAAGCTTGAGTTTCTGTCGACATTACAGGGAGAAATAACTCAGCTGGAAAAATTAATTGGCCAGTTGATGTACAGTGTTTCACAAGTAATCGGCACATGCTGTCAGTTTTTGCCACATGACAATGCTCTTGAAGTATTCCGAAATGAAAATGGCATCACTTTATGGCGTAATCTGCGGCAGCAAACAGGAGATGGCATAACTCCCTGGGCTCAGCTTGAAAAACAGGTGTGGCATCTGGAGGGAGAAGATAAAAAAATAGAGGAAGCAACTAAATTGCGAGAATCCCGTCAGCGGGATCTTGCGAGAATGCGTGAATCTGATCGCCAGATAACGATTTTGCAGACAAGAAGAGATACGATAGAAAAAACCATCTCTGCGGCTCAGTTGTTGATTGGCAACTTTGATACTGAAAACAGGCAGCTAATTGAAGAAGTTGCTCACGAAGAAGACATTGTAAGGAAAAACAAAGCAATTTCAGAAGCGTATTCCCGGTTCGTTTTACAGCTGAACGCCTATAAAGAGGGATTACCTCAGAGACTTGTAGCGAATCTTGGGGATCACATTGTCACTCTCTACAACGCATTTAACCGTAATGACCCCCCGGGAGAAAAGCTAGCAGGTATCAAACTACCTCTGCTGCAGAATCAGCGACTGGAAGTAGCGTTTCAGAATAATCCAACGCAACTATTCGATGCCCTGCATGTACTTAGTGAGGGGCATGTACGCTGTATAGGGCTGGCTATTTTGTTGGCAAAAAACATTAATGAACAGTGTCCACTTTTGATATTTGATGACCCGGTCAATGCTATTGATGACGATCACAGAGAATCGATTCGGAGAACGTTGTTTGAAGATGCTTTCTTTGCTGAAAAACAAATCATTCTGGCCTGCCATGGAGAGGAATTCTTCAAAGACATCCAGAATTTATTGCCAGCGCCGGTTGCCGCACAGTCCAAGACTTTCAGCTTCTTACCGCGTCTTGACGAATTGCATATCCGCGTAGATTTTAACTGCGCTCCCAGGAACTATATTATTTCTGCACGAGGGCATTATGAGCGTAATGAGATTCGGGAGGCGCTTGCAAAATGCAGACAGTCACTTGAATCGTTGATGAAGGGGAGAGTCTGGCGATATGTAAATAAATATGGTGATGGTAATCTTAGTCTCAAGCTAAGGTCAGCAACGGCACCTATTGAGTTACGTAACTTGTCGGATCAATTGAAGAAACAGATCAATAAAGCTGAGTTCCGTGACCAAAATAAAAACGCCGTATTCACACCAATTGATGTGTTAACTGGGCTAAGTGGAGAATCACGAGAATGGCGCTATCTAAATAAAGGTACGCATGAGGAAGACGGCAGGGCTGAGTTTGATCGAGCAACAGTAGAAACCATGATTTCTGCCCTTGAGGCGCTCGATCAGGCTGTGAGTTAATATATGTAAAGTGGTCTATAAAATTGGCCACAACATGAGAATTACTGTTCGTTGGTTCCTGGCACAGAGCGTCTGTCAGATTTAGTTTAGCTCTGTGTCATACCAGTGGTAGCTCAAGTCGCGGCTAATGCAATTAATCACTGAATACCAACGAATCTAATACACCTTGTCCACTATGAACTCCTCCTTCAACTGACTCTGCTGATTTGCTACGGATCAAATACCCAGCAAAACTGTGATCAGCGCTAGATGCATTGTTACCTATCTGGACGGAGAACATTCCTAGTTCGCTGACCAGATCAGTAACCTGATATAACTCCCCTTTACGGACAACCAGAGAAGGTGTAGCTCGCGGGACAGGATGTATCCGACGCATGAACGACCAGGATTGATATTGCAGCGGGTCAAGTCTTGCCAGTTTTAACTGGATATCAGAGCCAAACAGACAATGCCCACCCCCTTCGCCCTGGTTTTTGAGAACCCATGAATCAGAAGGAGACTCTTTTACAATGCTGATTGTATCAGGGCTAACAGGAAGCATTTCGCCCAACACCATTTTTATGATATCAACCTCTTCCGGCTTCAGTCCAAAAGCAATCAGTTCATCGCACCCCAAATGAGAGAGCAACATTTGTACTCGCTTACTTGTCGCAAGTTGCTGAGCGACTGTTGCATTCACCGCAACTCGGTGCTGCTCAATCAATACTCGCGTGGCCATTAGCGTCTGGCAACACTCCTTCTCATTGAGACTGGCGGCTTCATAATCTGAGTATTGATATCCGGCACGTAAGTAAACAGAAGTAGTATGGGTGTATGAACTTGTCATTGTTTTGACATTTATCAAATATATTCGATTATGCATATGTGTTGTTGATTTTCATCTCCGCAGGAGATATCGTTACCTAAACGAACAGGAGGAATGATGTCGCTTACTTCCCTACAACTCTTTAAGAATCTGTCTGATGAAACACGTCTGGGTATTGTTCTCATACTCAGAACTATGGGGGAGTTGTGCGTATGTGATCTTTGCACTGCACTTGATCAATCACAGCCTAAGATCTCCCGGCATCTGGCTATGTTGCGAGAAAGTGGGATTTTGCTTGATAGTAAACACGGTAAATGGGTTCATTACCGGTTATCCCCACACATTCCTTCATGGGCTGCACAGATTATTGAGCAGGCCTGGTTAAGCCAACAGGACGATCTTCAGGCCATCGCCCGTAAACTGGCTTCAGTCAACTGCACTAACAGCAGTAAGGCTATTTGTATTTAAAAATTTGCCTGAATATATATGATTTCCCACATATGAGGTATTGAGAATGAAAACGCTAGCGGTATTCGACCCGGCAATGTGTTGTAGCACCGGTGTCTGCGGTACTGATGTCGATCAGGCTCTGGTTGATTTTTCCGCGGATGTGCAATGGCTGAAACAACGAGGTGTTCAGGTAGATCGTTTCAATCTGGCACAGCAACCGATGAGCTTTGTCCAGAACGAGAAAGTTAAAGCATTTATTGAGGCTTCTGGTGCGGAAGGGCTGCCATTACTGTTACTGGATGGCGAAACAGTGATGGCCGGGCGTTATCCGAAACGGGCTGAACTTGCACGGTGGTTTGGAATTCCGCTGGAGAAAGTAGGATTAGCGCCTTCAGGCTGCTGCGGTGGTAATACTTCTTGTTGTTAAGTATGTCAGGAGGACATATGAAATTCTTACAGAACATCCCCCCTTATCTGTTTTTTACTGGTAAAGGAGGCGTTGGTAAAACCTCTATTTCCTGCGCCACGGCGATCCGTCTGGCAGAACAGGGTAAACGAGTGCTGCTGGTCAGTACCGATCCGGCCTCAAACGTAGGCCAGGTCTTTGGCCAGGTTATTGGCAATACTATTCAGCCAATAGCCACTGTTCCTGGATTGTCGGCACTTGAGATTGATCCTCAGGCCGCTGCGCAACAGTACCGGGCCAGAATCGTTGACCCTATTAAAGGTGTCCTGCCTGATGACGTCGTTAGCAGCATCAACGAACAACTGTCTGGTGCATGCACAACAGAGATTGCGGCTTTTGATGAGTTTACCGGATTACTGACAGACGCCTCTTTGCTGACCCAGTTTGACCATATCATCTTTGATACCGCGCCAACCGGCCATACTATTCGCCTTCTCCAGTTGCCAGGCGCCTGGAGCAGCTTTATTGACAGCAATCCCGAGGGCGCATCCTGCCTCGGCCCGATGGCGGGGCTGGAAAAACAGCGTGAACAGTATGCCCATGCCGTTGAAGCACTGTCCGACCCAGCGCGTACCCGCCTGGTTTTAGTTGCCAGACTGCAAAAATCCACCCTGCAAGAAGTCGCCCGAACTCATTTAGAACTCGCCGCAATTGGCCTTAAAAATCAGTACTTGGTCATTAATGGCGTTCTGCCCAAAACTGAAGCGGCAAACGATACACTGGCTGCGGCTATATGGGACCGTGAACAGGAGGCGCTGGCCAATCTTCCTTCTGACCTTTCCGGTCTGCCAACTGACACGTTATTCCTCCAACCACTCAATATGGTCGGCGTGGCTGCATTAAGTGGGCTTCTCTCCTCTCAGCCTGAGGCAGCATCATCTTCTGAAGAATACATTCAGCAACGACCTGAAATTCCGTCGCTCTCAGCGTTAGTCGATGATATTGCCCGTAACGAACATGGTCTGATAATGCTAATGGGCAAAGGCGGTGTGGGGAAAACCACGATGGCGGCAGCCATTGCCGTCAGACTGGCCGAAATGGGATTTGATGTCCATCTGACCACCTCAGATCCAGCAGCACACCTCAGCACAACCCTGAACGGTAGCCTTAACAATCTGCAGGTCAGTAGAATCGATCCTCACGAGGAAACAGAACGCTATCGTCAGCATGTTCTTGATACCAAGGGTGGAGAACTGGATGAAGCGGGTAAACGCCTGCTGGAAGAAGATTTACGCTCTCCTTGTACCGAAGAGATTGCGGTCTTCCAGGCCTTTTCACGGGTGATTCGTGAAGCGGGTAAGCGCTTCGTGGTCATGGATACGGCACCCACCGGGCATACCCTACTGCTGCTGGATGCCACCGGGGCGTATCACCGCGAAATTGCTAAGAAAATGGGCGATAAAGGCCATTTCACCACGCCAATGATGCAGCTTCAGGACCCGGAGCGAACCAAAGTGTTACTGGTCACGCTGCCGGAAACCACGCCCGTGCTTGAGGCGGCAAATTTGCAGGCCGACCTTGAACGCGCAGGGATTCATCCCTGGGGCTGGATTATCAATAACAGCCTTTCCATTGCGGATACCCGTTCGCCGCTGCTTCGTCTGCGGGCGCAACAGGAACTTCCGCAGATCGAGAGTGTTAAACTCCAGCATGCCAGTCGCGTAGCTCTTGTTCCTGTACTGGCGTCAGAACCGACCGGCATCGACAAACTCAAACAACTCGCTGGTTAATTATTGTCATTACTCGGGGCAGCTTTGCTGCCCTTTCGGGAGGTTATATGTTACTGGCAGGAGCCATTTTTATCCTGACCATCGTGTTGGTTATCTGGCAGCCAAAGGGATTAGGCATTGGCTGGAGCGCCACGCTGGGTGCCGTACTGGCTCTGGCATCGGGTGTGATTCATATCGCCGATATTCCGGTGGTGTGGAATATCGTCTGGAACGCCACGGCCACCTTTATTGCCGTCATTATCATCAGTCTGTTGCTGGATGAGTCCGGCTTTTTTGAATGGGCTGCACTGCACGTTTCCCGCTGGGGCAATGGGCGTGGACGTCTGCTATTTACCTATATTGTTCTGCTCGGCGCGGCGGTGGCGGCATTGTTTGCCAACGATGGCGCGGCGTTAATTCTGACGCCGATCGTTATCGCCATGCTACTGGCGCTGGGATTCAGTAAAAGCACCACGCTGGCTTTCGTGATGGCCGCAGGGTTTATTGCCGATACCGCCAGCTTGCCACTTATCGTATCGAACCTGGTCAATATCGTTTCGGCTGATTTCTTCAAACTGGGATTCACGGAGTATGCGTCAGTTATGGTGCCGGTGGATATTGCCGCCATTGTCGCCACGCTGGTGATGCTGCATCTTTTTTTCCGCAAAGATATCCCGCCCACTTATGAGCTGGCGCGACTGAAAGAACCCGCAAAAGCCATCAAAGATCCTGCGACGTTCAGAACCGGCTGGGTTGTGCTCCTCCTTCTGCTGGTCGGTTTTTTTGTCCTTGAGCCGATGGGGATCCCTGTGAGTGCGATTGCGGCAGTGGGGGCGGCAATCCTGTTTGCGGTGGCCAAAAAAGGTCATGGTATTAACACCGGTAAAGTGCTGCGCGGCGCGCCCTGGCAGATCGTGATCTTCTCACTGGGGATGTATCTGGTGGTATACGGGTTGCGTAACGCCGGTCTGACGGATTATCTCTCTGACGTGCTGAACGTACTGGCAGATAAAGGACTGTGGGCCGCGACGCTGGGGACAGGATTCCTGACTGCATTCCTCTCTTCTATCATGAACAATATGCCGACCGTACTGGTTGGCGCACTGTCGATTGATGGCAGCACCGCGACCGGCGTTATCAAAGAAGCGATGATTTATGCCAACGTCATTGGCTGCGATCTGGGGCCGAAAATCACCCCTATTGGTAGCCTGGCGACACTGCTCTGGCTGCACGTGCTTTCACAGAAGAATATGACAATCTCGTGGGGATACTACTTCCGCACCGGGATTATCATGACCCTGCCTGTGCTGTTTGTAACGCTGGCTGCGCTGGCGCTACGTCTCTCTGTCACTTTGTAATGAGATTCTGATATGAGCAACATCACTATTTATCACAACCCAGCCTGCGGCACCTCGCGTAATACGCTGGAGATGATCCGCAACAGCGGTACCGAGCCGACCATTATTCTTTACCTTGAAAACCCACCTTCGAGGGATGAGTTGGTTAAACTTATTGCCGATATGGGTATTTCAGTACGAGCGCTGCTGCGTAAAAACGTTGAACCTTACGAGCAACTGGGTCTTGCAGAAGATAAATTTACTGACGATCAGCTCATCGACTTTATGTTGCAACACCCAATTCTGATTAACCGTCCGATCGTGGTTACGCCGCTGGGAACCAGACTGTGCCGTCCTTCTGAAGTGGTTCTGGATATCCTGCAGGATGCGCAGAAAGGGGCTTTCGCTAAGGAAGACGGTGAAAAGGTCGTTGATGAAGCAGGAAAACGGCTGAAATAAATAATAAGGGGGCGAATGCCCCCTTATTCGTACCTCAGAGCATCATGCCTGAATCCGATGGTAACGTGCTGTTCCCTTCGCCCAGATTTCGTTGCAGCAACACTGTGTCAAGCCAACGACCATGCTTGAAGCCAATATTTTTCAGCGTACCAATCTCAGTAAATCCAACCTGCTGATGGACTTTCAGCGAACCTTGATTATTGCTATCGCCGACAATAGCAATCATCTGCCGATAGCCGTGAGTTTCTGCCCAGGCAATGACGTAGCGCAGCAACGCTTTTCCTGTCCCCTGACGCTGTGCGTCCGGGTGAATATAAATCGAATCTTCGAGAGTGTGGCGGTAGGCGTAGCGTTCACGGTAACGAGTGAGATAACAATACCCGATAACCTTTTCTTCCTCTAACGCGACAACCCACGGTAGCGCCTGATTGCGGATCTTTTTCAGGCGGGTAAGCATCTCGTGGGTATCCGGAGGTTCAGTTTCAAAGCTGGCGGTACCGTGAAGAACATGATGGGCGTAGATATCGCGTATAGCGGGGATGTGCTTTTCTTCTGCGTTAACGATTTTCATTGTTCTGTTCCCGTTGGCATCTTTTTCAAGGTTACTTGAAAATCCTGAGGAAAGGTAAATACAAAAGCTTATGACCCAATAAGCAGGCTAATCTTCAATCCCATCTTTTGTTTTCATTCATGCAGGGAGACAAATATGTGCTTCCAGTATCCTTATTTTTTATGTTACCTTTTCCGTTATGTCTAAAATGACATAACGGAAAAGGTAAACCCATGTCCTCAGAATCAAAACGGAACGGAAAAGGTTTTTTATCAGGCACGTTAATCGGTGCTTTAGGCGGCTTAATTGGCCTCGGTGGCGCTGAGTTCCGCCTTCCCGTCCTGATGGGTAGTTTCAAAATGCCGACGCTTGAAGCGGTTATTTTTAACAAAGCGATGAGCCTTACTGTTGTCGCTGTTGCTTTGATATTCCGCACAAAATCCATCGCCGTCGACCAGCTGTTTGCTCATCTTGATATTGTCATCAATTTGCTGGCCGGGAGCCTTATAGGTGCATGGTGGGCAGCAGGAAGAGCCATAAAAATGTCCCGTATTTGGCTGGACAGAACCATTCTGCTCCTGCTTGTTATCCTGTCATTCGTCATGTTTTCAGAAGCATTGATGCCTCTGCATGATAGCTCCGCTGGATTATTCCAGCCCGGAATCGCGACCATTATTGCGGGTGTTATTGCGGGTGTTATTGCGGGTTTCTTCATCGGGAATGTTGCTGCTTTGCTGGGTGTTGCAGGGGGAGAGCTCCTGATACCAACTATCGTTATCCTTTTTGGGGCTGACATTAAACTGGCTGGCAGTTTGTCACTCATGATCAGTTTACCGACGATGATTGTGGGGTTCTCTCGCTACACTAATGCAGATGCTTTCCAGATCCTGAGAAAAGAGAAAAAACTTTTTGTGTGGATGGTCATCGGTTCCGTTATAGGTGCCGCTATTGGGGGCCTTATGCTCGGTATGTTCCCGGTAAGAGTACTTATGACTCTGTTAGGCGCGGTACTTCTTATTTCCGCGATCAAAACCTTTAAGCATACCCGGCAAAGATAATAGCCGTTTACGCTTTGGACTATTCCGCATTACAGAGAAAATGATTTCGAAAAGGTATCAGAATGAAAAAGAATCCCCTTAAATCAAACTTAATCTTAGTCAGACCGAGGATCTATATTAACGACAACATCTCGCTGGGGCCGGGGAAGGTTGACCTTTTAAGGGCGATTGATGGCTTTCACTCTCTTTCTGCGGCAGCTAAAGATTTGGGGATACCTTATAAAAAAGCATGGCTCTTAATTGACACTTTGAATAAAGGGATTGGTCAGCCAGTTGTAACCACTTCCACTGGTGGTAACAAGGGCGGTGGTACAGTTCTGACGCCATTGGGGCGTAGCCTGCTGATCTGGTATGACCAGGCCGAGGCCCACCTCAATGAGCAATCTCAGCAACAGTTAATCGAACTTGAAAAGATTCTTTTTGGAAAATGACAGAGACCTTTGTTATCCATCGGGAAAATAGAGTGACAGCAATGCATGAAGGGGGCTAATGCCCCCTTCATTATTACTTCGCCATTTCTTCCAGCAGGTCAATACCAACCGGCTCTTCGCTCTGTAGCGCTGTTAATGCAATACGCTTTGCATACTGCTCTTCCACATCAGAGATGAGAGGCAGCTCGCGGTTAGCTCTGGTCTTCAGGAAAGGTGAAGACGGCTCAGCAGCTGCCAGGCTGTTATTCACAACCCATGCCCACGGCTCAATGCCAGCCCGACGCAGATCCTGCTGCAGGTTAGCGGCTTCCAGTACAGGTGTCGTTTCGGCAAGCGTCACGATAATCACCTTCGTCTTCTCCGGGTCCTGCAATTGCATCATTGGCGTCATCACATGGTCATGTGTTTGCCCCATCTGGCGCACCATTTCCCGGTGATAGGCTCCAGTCGCATCCAGTAGCAGAAGTGTGTGACCCGTTGGCGCGGTGTCCATAATGACAAAATGATCGTCTGCCTCTTTGATTATCCGCGAGAATGCCTGGAAGACGGCGATCTCTTCAGTACATGGTGAGCGGAGATCTTCTTCCAGCACCGCCAGCCCCTCAGCGTCTAATCCTTTGCCCTGATTCTCCAGTACAAAACGGCGATAACGCTCTGTCTCCACCTTCGGATCGATACGGCTGACCTGCAGATTTGGCAGCGAGCCATCCAGCGTGTAAGACAGATGTGCTGCCGGATCGGACGTGGTCAGATGGACTTTATGACCGCGTTTTGCCAGCGATACCGCGACCGATGCTGCAACAGTCGTTTTGCCCACGCCGCCTTTCCCCATCGTCATTACCAGCCCTTTGCCTGTCAGACTGAGTTCATCCACTAACGAGGAAAGTTTCGGTAAATCCAGAGCATTTAGCGTTGTATTGGAGAGAGACAGTGGCGCTTTGCTCTCTGTTAATAACTCTCGCAGGGCTTCCAGACCGACCAGATTAAATGGCTTCAGAGACAGCTGCGAGCGGGGAAGATTAACCAGATTATCAGGCATTGCCTGTAATGCTTTTTCTTCCCGAGCCAGAATACTTTGCGCCAGTGGATCATTTTCACCGGCAAACGGTGGCAGCACACCATTAATGGCAAGGTGTTGATGCTGCAAACCAATAGCAGAAAGCTCATCGTGCGTATGAGAAACCTCTTTCAGCGTTGAAGCCTGAGCTCGGGCAACCAGCACTAAGCGTGTGAGAGCTGCGTCGGACAGCGCTTTAACCGCATCGGAGTACTGGTGCTGTTGTTTCTCAAGCCCTACCAGAGGTCCAAGGTTTGCAGCGGCATCAGGGTTCGCTTCGAGATAACCGCTCCAGGCTCCCGGTAATTCAAGCATGCGGATGGTGTGACCGGTTGGCGCGGTATCAAATACGATATGGTCATATTTTTCCCGCAGCTCATGATTGGTCAGCAGACCAGTAAACTCATCAAACGCAGCGATTTCCGTGGTGCATGAGCCGGAAAGCTGCTCTTCAATGCTGCTGACCACATCGGCTGGCATCAGCCCGCGAACAGGGTCGAGCACACGGTCACGATAGGCTTGCGCTGCAGCCATCGGATCAACTTCCATCGCGGCAAGATTTTCTACAGTACTGATATCTGTGATTCGGTGGCCGATAGTCTGGCTAAATACCTGGCCGACATTGGAAGCCGGATCGGTACTCACCAGAAGCGTTCTCTTACCCTGATCGGCCAGCCATACTGCAGTAGCACAGGCCAGGGATGTCTTACCCACTCCACCTTTACCAGTGAAGAAGATGAACGGGGGAATGTCTTTTAAAAATGGCATATTCATCAGTGATAGCTCCTCTGGAATTAAGGCATACGTGGAATGCTGCAGCAACGCGGTTGCGTACTGTCTTCACTCCAGTCCTGAGTTAGCGGAATATCTGCCCAACGGGCGATATCTTCACGAGTCGGCAGTTTGCCTGCCATCACCAGCTTGCCGTCGAGCAAGGTGACAGGGAGGGATTCCATCCCTGATGTGTTCATAAACTCTTTGATTACAGGGGTATTCAGGAACTGCTGCGGGTTTTTCGCAAGGCTGTAGCGCTGAATATCAACGCCATTCTTTTTCGCCCATTCGGCGCTGGCATTCCATTTGACGGCTTCGTCGCTCACCACAACGCTGCTGGTTGCGCAGCAGCCTGCTGCTTCAAAGATCTCAATTTTTGACATGGATTGTTTACCTCAGTGTTTAGTCATTTGGCTTTACACTGAGGTAAACGAAGGTGGTGGGAAAAAGATGCGCGATTAATTCATTTTTTTGTGGCAGCAGACAAAAGATGTGTCATCCGCCTCAATCTGGCAGAGTTCTGTCATCGTCTCTTTCAGGTGTTTTCTGGCCCGAAGTAGTCGGGATTTAAACGCTGTAAGCGTGATTCCCCATTCATCGGCCAGGGACTGCTGGGGACGCCGGTTAAGGTCGGACTCTTCAATCAACCACCGCTCATCTTCGGGTAAAGCCTGTAATGTTTCAGGCAGGCAAATATCCAGTGTTGAGATTGCATCAAGGGATGCGTCTGTTAATAGGGCATCTTCTTCCAGCTCAACAAACGCCCTGGTGGTTCGGTACTCATCAATCAGCAGATTCCTTGCTACCCGATACAACCAGGCTCGCGGATTTTCCATCTCACAAAAAATGTCTGAATGGGCTCGGGCACGCAGGAAAAGGTCTTGCAGAAGGTCTGCTGCTTTTTCGCTATCGCCTGTCTTCGATATCAGAAAGCGAGAAAATTCGCCTTCATGCTGCCGCCAGAACACGCTCATACAGCTGTTGAATGCTGTTATGTCACTCATACTAACCTTCAAATTTTGCTCTGATTAACCCGTCGGGAAAGTTCTTCTGCAGACTCTTTTCGTTCACTGTAGCGATCGACAAGATAGGCAGAATTTGCCCGGGTCAACAATGTAAACTTCATCAATTCTTCCATCACATCCACGATGCGGTCGTAATATGGTGACGGTTTCATACGTCCATCGTCATCAAACTCCTGCCAGGCTTTTGCTACCGAGGACTGGTTCGGAATAGTGATCATTCTCATCCAACGACCAAGCACGCGCATCTGGTTGACTGTGTTGAATGACTGGGAACCTCCACACACTTGCATAACAGCCAGAGTTTTTCCCTGAGAAGGACGAACAGCACCTTCAGATAATGGTATCCAGTCAATTTGTGCCTTCATAATACCAGTCATCGCTCCGTGTCGTTCCGGAGAGCACCACACCATTCCTTCAGACCAGCGGACCAGTTCACGCAACTCCATAACTTTTGGATGTGACTCCGGTGCATCATCAGGAAGTGGAAGGCCAGATGGATTAAAAATGCGGACTTCTGCGCCCATCGCAGTTAACAACCGACCAGCTTCCTCTGTCGCCAGTCGACTGTATGAGCGCTCACGAACTGAGCCATAAAGCATTAGTATACGAGGGGGGTGAGATATTGTCGGTATCCCCATTTTTTGCTCAGTTATTGCAGCATCAAATAAATCAGGAACTATATTATTTAGCTTATTCATTTTTTTATTTTCCCTATAGATTCGGGATCTTAGTAGGATGGATTCAGACGGTTCGATGCAGCTTTCGTCAATCATGACAGTTATGAGTTTTTCGGTTACTTATCCATTTTTGCCAGCGGGTTCCGTAACATCTGTTTTACTGTTTACACAGCACTCTTCACGTAAGAATTCGATGATAGCTTCCAGTATTTCGTATTGAGAGACGCACATGAGCGTTCGACTCTCCCGGTTTTGTGTGACGAGTCCTACTGATACTAAGGCTGAAATATGATGACTTAACGTTGATGAGGGAATGCCAAGCTGCTTTTGCAATTCACCTACAGGCAAACCTTGTTCTCCAGCTTTTACAAGATGTTTGAATATGAACAAACGGGTCGGGTGACCCAGCTCTTTTAGTGCTTTAGCTACTTCTTCCAATTGCATGTGACAACCCTCTGTCTAATGATATTTCGATAATACCAGAAATATCTTGACCAGAATTATATTTCGATTATTCTAGAAATGTAGATTTTGTCAAGAGGGTTTAGTATGAATAGTTGGATTTCTATGCTGCAAGATGCCGCAGAGATGTTTTTGTTTTTGGCCGTCGAGCTATCTTTGCTGTTTATTGTCATCAGTGCCGGTGTGAGCCTGATAAGGCAAAAGGTCCCGGACCATAAAATCCAGCAATTGTTGGGGGCGAAAAAAGGAAAAGGCTACCTGCTGGCCTCGTTGTTGGGAGCCGTTACCCCTTTCTGTAGTTGCTCAACAATTCCAATGCTACGAGGGTTGTTGTCGGCGAAAGCAGGGTTTGGTCCGACACTCACTTTTTTGTTTGTTTCACCGTTGCTTAATCCCATTATCGTGGGGTTAATGTGGGTTACCTTTGGCTGGAAAGTAACTTTGTTGTACGCGATCATCGCTGCCGGTGTCTCAGTCCTTGCCAGTATCGTATTGGATTTACTAGGATTTGAACGTCATATTGTTGATCACAAAAACTCAGCATCAAGTGGTTGCGCCACCAAATGTGATGATTCCGAAGCTTCGGTAAAAACGTTGGCGGGTTCCAGTTGTTGCAGCACTAGCTCGACTCAATTGCCTGTAAAAACGAGTTGCTGTACTTCATCAGCGAACCCCATAATTAACTTAAGGACGGTAAAGAACGAGCAGAACGTATCAACGTGTTGTTCATCAATATCATCTGAACAACCAGCTGTTAGCTGTTGCAGCAGCGAGAATCTGGGCAATGTGAATCTCACACCGAATACCACCTCTGGCCCAATAAAGTTAGCTATGAAAGATGCCTTACAGCAGTTTAAGGATGTTCTGCCTTATCTTTTGTTAGGTGTATTAATAGGTTCATTTATTTATGGCTTTATCCCTTCAGAGTGGATTGCAGCTCATGCCGGAGCAGATAATCCCTTAGCCATACCGCTGAGTGCAGTTGTTGGTATTCCGTTGTATATACGCGCAGAGGCAGTGATACCACTTGCATCAGTGCTGATGACTAAAGGAATGGGCCTGGGGGCATTAATGGCCTTGATAATCGGTAGTGCTGGAGCGAGTTTGACAGAAGTAATACTGCTTAAATCAATGTTCAGAATGCCTATGATAGTCGCTTTTCTGACAGTTATCTTAGGTATGGCAATTCTAATGGGTTATCTGACTCAATTCTTGTTTTAAAGCATTACAACAAGGGTCTTCTGCCTCAAGATCGAAGACCCTTCAGTTTCACTAGCAGATTGCCAGTTCTAGTAGCCAATTAAGAGAGGAGTGGATTGTTCTTTGGGTATTCGCAAACCCAGCAACGGTAAAATCAGGACTGACCCAAAAATTCAACGAGAATCCACCCCTTTAAATCTTTGATCCCTTCCCGGAAGCAGTATACGGCATATCTGAGTTAATCGTTTCTATTGGAGCTTCAGGGAAGCGACTCTTAATAGAAATCTGTTAATACTGTCCAAAACTGATTCCCTTTATCCCGAGCTGAACCGTAACAAAACCATCTCTCTTTGAGATCTCACATACTCAACGAACATAAGCCATTGCTGCTACATACAATTTTACGAAGCATATCACCTTAGTTGATCATGAAATCCATCCTGAATACAGATTGATTTTTATACTATATTAAGTGAGATATGATCTTCTTTAGAGTTGAGCTAAAAGGAGTCGAGGCGATGGCCAGGATAATCCAATCAGCCGGTATCAATCATGGTGCAACAGCAAAAATAATTTCCGATTCAATAGATTATAACTCCGGCATACATATTGCAGGATTACCAACGCTATATAATAAAGATGGTCATTTTGTAGAAATTGTAAATTTGTGGTTTTTGGATTTGATAACCGTTAAGAGGCTAGAGGATATTAGTTCTTCAGCCAGAGCAATTCTTCGTTACTGGTCTTTTCTAGAACGAGAAGAGCTTACATGGAGTCATTTTCCTCCAGTGAAACGCCTGAAACCCACATACCTTTTCCGTAGCAACGACTTGTTAAAAGCAGTTAAAGAGGGAAGACTGGCGTACTCAACTGCAAATACTTATATGGGACATTTAGTTCAGTTTTACATCTGGGCAATTGAAAATCATCATCTTGTCATATCAAGTGAAAAAGAAGCTCCCTTTACTATTGAGTTTGTTAAGCGTAACAATAGAGGCCTGCTGGCACATCTTCGCCCAATGATCAGTGTGCAAACGAGCGATTTACGTATCCGCGTTCCTAAAGTTACAAACGCCGAGATCCAGTCATTAACTCCTTTAACTCAAGATCATCTTTCCTTACTATCATTCAACTTAAGCCATCAATCTGTTGAATTTATGTTGATGACTTTACTGGCCTGTAAAAGTGGTTTGAGACTTCGTGAAGCATGTAGCCTCACAATTGAGGCTTTATCTCAAGCTTTGCCCGCCAACGAATTAAAGCTACGCTATATGATCAACATTTGGCCCCACAATGGTGTTGATACAAAATTTAGAAAAAAAAGAAATATTGAAGTCCCCTGGCCTCTACTAAACGCATTACAACGCTACTCGCTGTCAGAAAGAAGGCAAAAAAGACTTTCAAAATTACAGACAAAAATAGCCATTCCCTCAATTTCGGAAAAGATTAAAGAATCCCACAATAAAGCATCTCGATTCGAACCTCTTTTTATCAGTCAGCAAGGAAATTGTATCCAGCCCGAAGTTCTAAATGCAAGGTGGGTTGCATTTAGAAATGAACTTGCCAAAAAAGAACCTAGTTTTCGTTATCGTTTCCACGACCTCCGATGTACCTATGCCACATACAGACTTCAAGACCTGCTGGATAGCAATCTCTCAGAAGGGGATGCCCTAGACTGTCTTATGGGATGGATGGGACACAATAACGAAAGAACCACATTTAAATATATCCGCTACTTGAAGAAAAACGAGATGCTCAAGTGTGCTTTTTCGCTATTAGACTCAGTGATGGATAATGCAATAAGGGATAATTTAAATGACTGATAAAATCCCTCAATCCAGACTCGGCCATGAAATACTACTGGAGGTTACAGATGGTGGAAATCGTTCTAAAACACTAGATTTCAATCGCTACAACTATTTATACTTCCCCACTCGAAATAAAATAAATAGAGGTCACAGTACATTTCAAGATAGATCAGTCAGCGCTGAATCGTTATATGTAGCATTCAGAGATTCAGACTACTCATCAGCCACAAAATATTATCTTTTTGAATACCTCAGGCAATATATTGTATTTTGCGACAAGTGTCACCATCCCATTTTCACTAATGAATCCGTGCAGGCCTACTGTGATCTCCTTATTTATAAAAATAAATCAGGAATTATTTTGAATAGTACTTATACTGCTATCATTAGTGCCACAAAACGCTTATTCGTTATGCTTGACTTACCTGGGCGGTGGTTTGATGAATTACCAACCTTAGGAAAGTCACAGGCACAGCCCTATAAGGCCTATAGTGACAATGATTTAAAAAAACTACTCCCTTTACTGAGGATATTTTTCAAGCAAATTTCCAATAAGTTCCTACAAGACCCCGCTTTGTATCTTTCTCAAGGTAAGAATGAAACTGATATGTTTTTCAGGTGGAATGGTAAAATATATGCAGTATATGGTAGTGTCGGGCAACTAATGGCTTCTGCTGTATATCTACTGTCTTACTATACATGGGCAAACACAAATACATTACTTTCTCTTGAAAGACCAGACATATGTGAAAGTAATGTAAATGGAGAATGGTACCAAATGCCAGCATTTAAGCGCCGGGCATTTAGAGTCATCACTATTCAGATCGGTGCCCACGACCAGATCAACATTCCAAAGTATTCAATGGAATTTTTCAACCAACTTCTAAAAGTCTCAAAAGCTATTTCAGTTGAAAGTAACTTACTTTTTCAGTCCGGTTCATGTAATCGCATCACCCCATTATCAGCGGTCCACTTACAAAATTTCAACAGTTTTCTCAAAAAGAACTTTAGATTAACTGATGATAAAGGACTTAGCTATCACCTGTAATATCGAGATTTCGTGCTACTGGTAGTCAATTTACGCAATTGCATTACTCTCATACACATAGTGCATCGCTATTAGTAAATTCACCGAAAACAACTCGCAAGCATTATTCAGAAGGGAATGAATACCAAAATCAGTCAATGCTCCAGGACTCTGTCTCTGTTTTTGCAGACAAGGCGGTAAATGGCGGGAATATAGAGACGTCTAAAAAAAGAATAAAAAGTGAACTTAATGTTGAGATTTTAACATATGAAAGTATGCTTAAAATGAAATCTCCACCAATGCGACAGGCCCACGGCAGTTACTGTAAAGATCCATTCGGGGAGCAGGCTAAAAAGTTCTTGCTACGCGCCCAACGTCACGATTTGCTTTCTACAGAAAAATTTGCTTGCTCAGATCTACTGATGTGTTTTTCCTGTCCTCATCAAGTTGTGATAGCTGAACCTACTGATATTTGGTGTTTGCTGAGTTTTAAAGAATGCATAGAAGAGAGTATTTACAAGCATGTCAATCACACTCATTTCCATAATAACTATGACTCTGTGTTGTCGGCAATTGAAAAAATTTTAATGAGTATTGATAAAAAAATACTTTCAAGTGCAACTCAAAAATTTCTCGATGAGGGTCCTCACCCTTTATGGAGAGACCAGTCATTTCTATATCCATATAGCAATAAGGATACATGATGAAAAAAGATACATTAAAAATTTATTTACCCGATAGTGTAAATGAGAATCAGTGTCCTGAGGTTTGTGATGTAATATTTCTTCATAGAAGGCAATGCTGGGGGGAGTTAAATGACATTCCTATTTGCATTGATAATAAGGGGAATGTAGTCGCCAGGTTTGGCGATATCATATGGAATTTGGAGCCTCTGGTCGTAACTAAAAATGCAACACATAGGCAAATTAATTTCTCAGTACTAAAGTCCCATCCATCTCTCTTATATGAGATGAAACTCATTTGCTACGGTTGGCTGTTCACAAAGAACATGCAATACAGTTTACCGACTAAAATATCAACAATCATCGGAAGAGCATCGGGTCTGAAGATGAGTTATAAATATCTGATGTCAAATTCCCTGGATAGTATTTCTCGTATATGCGAACCTGAAATATGGGGGAAATATCTGAACTTTCTTGAAGAACAAAAAAAGAGCGCAGGGACTTTAGTTCATATACTGTGTTCCCTTCAGCAAGCCTATCTACTATTTCCATGGATGGGACTTGATTACCGAGAAATTAAATTCAGCCCTACGAATTTAAGTAAAAAAATATGTCGAGATGAAGCAATTGAGAGAGCACAAACCCTGGCTATACCGGAAGATATCGCAGATAAATTATTACACTTTGCAGTAAACCTCGTAGATACCGCATGGCAATACAGGGAGCAACTGGGTGAAACAGAACGACGCATTCAGGAAAACTATAAGTTAGGAGAACAGGCGGTTCAAAACAAAATAATATCGGGCCAATGGAAGTGGCTAACGACTGAAGAAGGTACCCCTGCTTTTAGACACCATTTTGCCAAAGAAGCGGCCCGCTTCTTCCCCTTTAACCCAGCTGAAATCATATCTGAACTTCTCACTGACTACCCTGATCGCCCGACAGATGCTAATGGTTCCTGGTGGCATTTACAGCGAGGCAATCTTACATCAGCCTGTTTTGTTTGCTGTGCTGTATTCTCAGGTATGCGGGAAAGTGAACTTTATGAGCTAACATCTGAGAGTTATTACAATGCTGTTTACAGCGGCAGAACCTTTCATTTTCTAAAAGGCAAGACTCATAAAATGGGGGAAAGGCATACTGAGTGGGTTGTTGCCCCTATCGTTCAAAAAGCAGTCGAAGTTATGAGTGCCTTAACGAAACACTTAAGAGAGTATTTGCTACAAGATGCTTCAACTGCACGGGATAAAGAACTCGCGCAATGCCTTTGGCTTTCCCAGGGGCAGCGCTCAACTCAACCCAAAAGAATATCATGCTGGGCCCTACGCCTCACAAATTTCTCCAAATACTCTGGTGCAATCGTTTCTGAAAAAGATTACGCAGAATGCCTTCGTTCCAACCCGAATAGTCAGGAAAAGATTAAAAATCATGTTCACATTGGAAAACACTGGGCGCTTTCCCCTCATCAGTTCAGAAGGACTCTTGCCTTTTTTACAATAAAAAATAGATTGGGAAATGCGATAGCCATCAAACAGCAATTCAAGCACCTCTATCTCCAGATGTCTGAGTGGTATTGCGAAGGTGGTATCCCTTCGCGCCTGGATGAAGTCGAGGCCGACAAAGAATTGCAGAAAATGATAGATACAGTAAGCAATGAGCAAATTACCCAAAAATACTGGTCATGGTTTCATGGTACCGAAACACTTTCAGGGAGTCATGGCAAAGATATTCTGAAGCTCAGGGATGATTTGCCAATCATGTTTAGAAGTTGGGAGAAATTATACAAATTGGTGAAAGATAAAAGGATCACGCTACACTGAACTCTGCATAGTTATTGTAAGAACGGATATGATTGTGAGATGGAAGGGGTCATTAACCCAGCATTTTGTATAGATTGTAGTACAAATGGTAGTATTATTGATGGCGAACAAGCTGCCTGGTGGAAAAGCAAACATAATGCACTGATCTTATATTTGAGTGAAAACGCAGAGATATCTACTGCTGTTTATATTCACTGCCTAACACAAATTCATGCAGCTGAGAAGGTAATGTCTGATTTTTCAATAGAATACATTCCATTTCAGCCCGAAATAGAGATCAGAACAGATGAGTAAAAAAGACAACACACTGCTACTGCTTGAGGCAGCTCTGGACCGTATTTTACGCGGTGAATCACAGAAAATAGCACCATCCCGAAAACTCAGTGTTCGGGCGGTTGAGGTAGAATCAGGACTCGGTAATGGTAGTGCATATTACCACACTAAAATTATCGAAAAAATCAAACAAATAAAAAACTCTTCCATAACGACAGGAAGTTTAAATCATCAACATCGAAAATGGAAACAAAAAGCACTTAAGGCTGAAAAATTAAAAAACAAATTCCGGGATGAAAACATTGCATTAAAATTATTAAATTCACAAATTGCCGCAGATCAGTATAGACAAATGAGCACTTTAAGAGATGCCTTACAACGTATATTGGAACTCGAAAAAACAATTGAAGAATTGAACATTGAACTGGTTGAGACCAGACGTAAAAACATTACTCTATTTAAGCAATAACTCAGTTATAACACAATACGATTTACAATAGATAGTTTCGCGATGATAAGCATTACTGCGTACCGTGAATATCCTACGTTATACAGGGTTACGGGTAAAAACTATCGGGTCTGCGGTGAGACATGTCATTTTCATCGGTACATCCCCCGTTAAAGGGGAAATTATCTTTCAGGTCTTCATTTTCTTAATAAAGTCCAATTTTTGCTCAGTGTCATCCTGGTATCTCTTTCATTTCTGATTATCCCACACAGAGGATTCAGCCAGAAAAGTACATTTTTCAGTTTCTATCCCCTCACTCCGGCTCCTCCCCTTTCAACACTGATTTCGGGAAAACAAGCATGCGCCTAAAAAACAATCAAAACAGTCCGTATAAGTTACTTAGGTTGTCTGCTACTACAATCCCCTACCTTCTCAGTCAGTTGTTTATGGACTGACAGGAAGTAAAAAAGCCTATTAAAAAGAGCAAAAATAAGCAGCTAAACAAACAGGAAGCCTCTCAATCAAATGATAGTATTCCGAAATCAGCAGTTCAGCATGTAATAGGTACACGAGGGAGTTATGGTCTCTAATGAGTCGAGTTCACCAAGCACAAGAAGGATGGAAATTGCCGGACACCAAACTCTGGAAAAGTCCCATCCTGCCCAGAAGCCTTCCCCCACAAGGCTTTCCAGTTTTTCTACAGTTAAATCGTGTATGGGTACTGCGTGACCATGCGTTAAATGTTAAAGGGCTAAGAGTAGTGTGCTCTTAGCCCTTAATTACGTTTCCGCTATCAGTTCAGAAGCTGAAGCAGAAAGCGGATCAGTTCCAGCAGCGCAATTAACGCCCCAAGAACGATGATTGCTTTATCAATCACCCGTTTTCTCCATGCGATGGAGTGAGAATGCATCCGCTTACTCATCCATTGCCTGTCACGGCGCATGCCCTATTGTTAGATAATGGCATTCTCACTCCGGCCAGAGCATCAGTTAACGGCACCACCCGTACCACTGATCAGGACTTTGAAAGCGTTTATGCGCATTGCCAGAGTGAAAATGCCTCAGAGCTAACTGGATAATCATACAGTATATTCAGGTTATAAAACCAGCATGTCCTTGCAATAGTTTCAGTATGGTATTAGCATTGATGCGTTAGATGATGGCATTCTCACTCCAGCCAGAGCCACCAACTCAGGGCTGGAAAGTAAAAAACCGACGCAAAGTCGGTTTTTTTACGTCCTGATTCAGACCTCCTTTCAAATGAATAGCCAACTCAAAATTCACACCTATTACCTTCCTCTGCACATACGCATTCGTTAAACCATATATGTTTTTGACTTATCCGCTTTGGTTTGTAACGCTGGTGGCGCTGGCGCTACGTCTCTCTTTCACTTTGTAATGAGATAATGATATGAGCAACATTACCATTTATCACAACCCGGCCTGCGGCACGTCGCGTAATACGCTGGAGATGATCCGCAACA
>ENA-OWOU01000481-OWOU01000481.1-gut-metagenome-genome-assembly--contig:-NODE-481-length-24572-cov-4.812819_pt1 | contig 24572 bp, 18 predicted proteins | sample MGYA00248248_ERZ651801 | MGnify/ENA primary metagenome ERZ651801 (study PRJEB26908, sample SAMEA4031710) | gut metagenome | biome: gut; feature: normal infant; material: stool | place: China | collected 2015... | reverse complement strand
ACGTAAAAGAGACGAAACTGCGATTGTCCAAATTAGTGCGTGAAGTCGATAAATGCATCGCTTTGTTGAATGAATAACAAGATGTATGAACGATAAGATAAAGATAAACCTACAGATGGCAGGCTCCACCTATCCCCTCACCATATTGCGTGAAGAGGAAGAAATGGTGAGAGAAGCAGCCAAACAGGTGGATATACGGCTCAATGCGTATCGAGAACATTACCAGAATGTGACTCCTGAGAAGATTATAGCCATGGTGGCCTATCAATTTGCCTTGGAGAACCTGAAAATGAAAAACCGAAACGACACTCGTCCGTATGCCGACAAGATAGAAGAACTGACAGAGGTGTTGGAAACATACTTCAAAGGACTGTAAACGTCCGGAAGCTTTTCCTCAAAATACCAAAGCCAGCAAAAGAATTAGAAAATCCACGCACTGTGTGAAAGTGTCCCTTCTGAAAACAAGGGTGGCTTTCTTGCAGTGCGTTTTTTATTTATATACTTAAAACAAATTGAAATGACAGTAACAATACTAGTATCCATTGCCTGTTTCATTATCGGTGGATTTCTGTCGTACATGTTCTTCAAGCATGGTTTGAAGTCCAAATATGACAATATTCTGAAAGAAGCCGAGGCTGAAGCGGAAGTGATTAAAAAGAATAAGTTGCTTGAAGTAAAGGAGAAGTTCCTGAACAAAAAAGCAGACTTGGAGAAAGAAGTGGCGATCCGCAACCAGAAAATTCAGCAAGCGGAGAACAAGTTGAAACAACGTGAGTTGGTGCTGAACCAACGCCAGGAAGAGATACAGCGTAAGAAGTCGGAAGCCGAAGCGGTGAAAGAAAACCTGGAAGCCCAGTTGGTTATTATCGACAAGAAGAAAGACGAACTGGATAAACTGCAACAGCAGGAAATTGAGAAACTGGAAACCATTTCCGGACTCTCGGCCGAAGAAGCTAAAGAACGCATGATCGAATCTTTGAAAGAAGAGGCCAAAACACAGGCACAGTCTTTCATCAACGACATCATGGACGATGCCAAACTGACGGCAAGTAAGGAAGCAAAACGTATTGTGATACAATCTATCCAGCGTGTAGCTACGGAAACTGCCATCGAAAACTCAGTGACCGTGTTCCACATTGAATCGGATGAAATCAAGGGACGTATTATCGGTCGCGAAGGCCGTAATATCCGTGCGCTTGAAGCAGCAACGGGTGTGGAAATCGTAGTAGACGATACACCGGAAGCTATCGTATTATCGGCTTTCGACCCTGTACGTCGTGAAATTGCCCGCCTGGCACTGCATCAGTTGGTGACTGACGGACGTATCCACCCGGCACGTATCGAAGAAGTTGTATCTAAGGTACGCAAGCAAGTGGAAGAAGAAATCATCGAAACCGGTAAACGTACTACGATTGACCTCGGTATCCATGGTTTGCATCCTGAACTGATCCGTATTATCGGTAAGATGAAATATCGTTCTTCTTATGGTCAGAACCTGCTGCAGCATGCCCGCGAAACAGCCAACCTCTGCGCTGTGATGGCATCGGAACTGGGTCTGAACCCCAAGAAAGCAAAACGTGCCGGATTGCTGCATGATATCGGTAAAGTGCCCGATGAAGAACCGGAATTGCCGCATGCACTCTATGGTATGAAGCTGGCTGAGAAATTTAAAGAAAAACCGGATATCTGCAACGCTATCGGTGCCCACCACGATGAAGTGGAGATGACGAGCCTTCTGGCACCCATCGTACAGGTATGTGATGCTATCTCAGGTGCCCGTCCGGGAGCACGCCGCGAAATTGTTGAAGCTTACATCAAGCGACTGAACGATCTGGAACAGTTGGCAATGGCCTATCCGGGTGTGACGAAGACGTATGCTATCCAGGCAGGTCGTGAGTTGCGCGTAATCGTTGGTGCCGATAAGATTGACGACAAGCAGACTGAAAACCTTTCCGGTGAAATCGCGAAGAAGATACAAGATGAGATGACGTATCCGGGACAAGTGAAGATCACGGTAATCCGTGAGACACGCGCAGTAAGTTATGCGAAATAAATTGTAAAGATTGAAATTAGTGATAAAGAGGTGGGGAAACAAAAAATCCCTGCCTCTTTTTGTTTTCTTTGCTATTCACGAAACTGTTTCTTATTTTTGCATCCACAAACCAAATAATCCTGATTGTCAATTATGGAGCCATATCAATTTGAAGTTTGTGCCAACTCCGTAGAGAGTTGCCTTGCCGCACAGGCAGGGGGAGCAAACCGGGTGGAGCTATGTGCCGGAATACCGGAAGGAGGTACTACCCCATCTTACGGAGATATCGTCATTGCCCGGGAAGCCTTAACAAAGACTCTTTTGCACGTCATCATCCGTCCCCGTGGCGGAGATTTTCTGTACTCCCCCATCGAGCAACGCATTATGCTGAAGGATATCGACAACGCCCGTCAATTGGGAGCAGACGGAGTTGTATTCGGTTGTCTTACCGCTAAAGGAGATGTAGACCTGTCCTTAATGAGGCAGCTGATCGAAGTTTCACAAGGTATGTCCATAACGTTCCATCGTGCTTTCGACGTATGCCGCAATCCGCAGGAAGCGCTGGAACAAATCATAGAGTTAGGTTGTAACCGTATTCTTACTTCCGGTGCACAGGCCACGGCCGAACAGGGCATCCCTTTATTAAAGAAATTGCAGCAGCAGGCAGACGGGCGTATTATCCTACTGGCAGGTTGCGGAATTAATGAAAATAATATCGCTCACATCGCCACGGAAACCAGTATCCGGGAGTTCCACTTCTCAGCAAGAGAGACTATCGAAAGCAAGATGCTGCATAGGAACGGAACTGTTTCGATGGGGGGTACTGTGAACATAGAAGAATATCAACGCCCTATCACTACTGTAGAACGTGTGAAAGAAACGATAAAGGCATTGACCGGTCTGAAACAGGAAGAGGCTTATAAATAAGCCTCTCCCACTCTACTGTTTCTTTTCTTATAGTCCTTTCTTCATTCTCATCATAGTCCTTTCACCGTTTTCATCAACTGCTCACCTAAGCCAATGGTATAACCTTGTGAAACAAACACCACACGGTTGAAGGTATCGGCAATGATAAATATGGGCAATGTATCTTTGCGTTTCAGCTTCATATTCTTCACAATCTGCTGGACAATGTCTTCTGTGTCGATTCCATAAATCACAGTATCGGGTAAACCGGGAAAGTCAGCAGCACGATATTTGCCGACTTGTTCCTGATTCGGGAAGAGTAATACAAGCTTTCTGCCCCATTTCTCCAAGTCGACTTTCAAAGCAGAGATATCCCGCAAAGCATGGTTGGTAGGTTCCTGGTTCACTCCAAGAATACCGACAACGAAATATCCACGACCACAGGCTTGAAGCAGGCTTTGCTTATTACCACCTTCCAATGTTGTGAACAAGCTCTCCGAATTGAAGTTTCCGATAACCTGTACTTCATCTTTGTTTTCACGCATCACCAGTTTCGTTTCTGTACGTCCGCCTGCTTTCACATTCAATGATGTCATTTGCGCCAATACACCACCACTTGCCAGGCGGGTACCGGTTACCAGAATATAATCTCCGGCATCCAGAGACGTTCCCCCCTTCAGCAAACTGCTCCATGTAACGCCGCCACCCATGTCTGTGTCACCCTCATCATAAGACAGTAACTGCAAATTACCCTGCGGAGTTACTTTGGAAATAGTGAAATGAGAATAATATTTCGGATTATCCAGTGACTGAATCGGTGTATATTTAGCTGCAAGCCTGCCCCTCTGCGCAGATGCCTGTCCGGCTGCTTCGAAGTTCACATCTATGGCTCCATCGTCAGTTATCAGTTGTACTTTACCCGTCACCTCATCAATGCGTGCAGGCACTCCCATGCTGCGTGCCATGGACACGAAGAAGATATCACGACTGTGGGCATCGGCCAAACGTGCTTTCCACACACCTTCGGGAGATACAGGAGGTGCCCCCAGATTACATTCCTTGTTCACCTGGATGTTCTTTGCCACCCATGCAACCATCTTCATAGGCTCTGCCACATAAGCCTCAACATCTTCTTTCGAGATCACCTTGCCAAAGAAAGTCTTATACGGAGTCAACATTTCATTGCTTACGCGCGGGTTGCGTACATATTTACGGAAATATCCGGTATTCGACGTGCGTACACGAGACTGCATGTGATCTATCAACACATCCAACCGGACATCACGAAGGTCTTTTGCCGAAATCTGCTGCAAAAGGTCTATTCCTCCTTTCCTGGAGTTCTCAGAACGCAGACGAGTCATGAACTCATAAATTACTCTGTAGTTCCCACGGGCGGCAATAAGAATCTTAGCTACTGCATCCCGATCTAATTTATAATCTCTCGCAAAGTTGCGTGCCGCCTCTTCCGAAATGAATTTACCGACATAGGCATTACGGATAGAATCTTCTATCGCCAGTCTGCGGTCATTTTCCGCCCGCTGTTCCGGCGTCACTTCGGGCAAGTTGGCACTCTCTGTAGGAGGCACGATATCAATATCTACCGTGAAACTGTCACCCGCTTCCTTATCAAGAGTTACAGTCAGTTCCGGTTGCTTGCCAAAAGAAAGTTTGGCAAAACCGAAACGACCATTTTTGGAGGCCCAGACAAGCATATCCCCTTTTCCGGCAGTCAGTCCGCACACACCACTATCGTCGGTATATTTCGTTGCTACGGTATAGAATTCCGCATAATTGTAGAGTTTGAACTCCACACAGGCGTCAGGAACCGGATTTCCCGCTTCATCTTTCACCATAACCTTGACTTGCGCTGTAGGTGCATAATTATCAATTACATTGATTTCCGTATACGTGGGGTTAACGGACATAACTTCTTCTTTTCCTTCATAACGTCCGAAAACCTTTGTATGCATCAACATTCCGCGACTGGCAGGGGCATTGAACCAACCAAGATCCAGTACCGGTTCCGGTTCGCAGGCACCCAAGAAATGCCATTTACCATCTGCCCAGGCTTCCACCCATGCATGGTTATCGTCCGTATGTGCCCATCGTGGTGTATAAACCTGCCGTGCCGGAATACCTACCGAGCGAAGTGCCGCCACCAGCAAGGTAGATTCTTCGCCACAACGCCCGTAAGCAGTACTCACTGTTGCCAGTGGTGAACTGGTACGGGCATCGGAAGGCATATAGACGGCTTTCTCATGACACCAATGGTTCACTTCCAGGATGGCATCATACAAAGAAAGGGACTTCACACGGTCTTTCAACTCCTTATAGAACACTACCCGCGCACTATCCAGTTGTTCGTTGTTCACCCGCACCGGAAGTACAAAATGGCGGAACAAATCTTCGGGAATGGTCTTTCCCCAAGGCATTTCCTCTGCGGCACGCTGGGATGCACGGATATTCATTAAGTGAAATTCACCGGGATAATCAGTAATATCCGCCAGTGGCATATAGGCATAAAGGAATTCCAAGGCTTCCTGCTCATAAATGCTCAGCGAAGCATCATCCAGTATCGTAAATAGTTCTCCCTGCGGCATCAGAGCCTTCTTTTGCTGAAAGTCCTGCTCCACGCGCAAACGATACGAGGCATCGGTCATGAAATGGGATTCTCCACAGGCAGCAAGCAGACAAAGTAGCCAGCATATTCCGAAAAGTTGTGTAGCTCGTCTCATAATACTTACATTAATTAAGGTGTGAGCTACAAAGTTAAAGAATTATCTGAAGTTTATTTCAGATGTACCACTAAAGTTGTATCCTCAGAGAAGGTAAAACTGCATTTTTCGTAAGAAGGGGGGCCCATAACGCCTTCGGCATCATTGCTGAAACCAAACTTCTCCACAGGAATACCGAAAGCACCGGTATCCAATTTACCATTTCCATTCTCATCCTGATACATGGAGAAGGCATAAGTTCCTGTCGGGAGTCCTTTACAGGGGATAGACACAACTTTATCCTTCACCTCTACTGCAAAACCGGCAAGCGGCTTCTTCATGAATGTCTCCTGAGAGTTGTAGATGGCAACATAGAGTTTACCAGCCACATTTTCAATACCACGTACTTCCAGAGTAAGATTTTGTGCAGACAGACTTTGAGTTGCAAAAGTCAAAACACATACGAAACTAATAATCATTGCTTTCATTTGAATTGTTTTTAAAGAGTTTATAAATAGATACGCGGACGACACGGATTAGGCGGACGAACACGGACCTTTTTTTAATTAAATTAGAAATTAGAAACATCATAAGCCGCCTTCTTCCCAAGTGTGATAAACACCCCGATATAGAAGAAATGATCGTTTGAAGCCAGAATAGCTTTATTATTCACCCGCCCAAACTCATTTTTCCGACAAAGGATATTTTTAGCAGAAGCATGGATAATCACCTTCTTACTGGGCAGGAATGTCAGTCCGAGATCAAGACTGTTATAAGGCTTCACATGATCATTCATCAAGCCCGGTAAATCCGGATTATGATAGGGACGCCCACTGCTGAAACGGTTCGTCAGACCGACTATCGTGCCGATTCGCGGAATGGAATACTTCAGCACTACGGATGCATTGTGCCGAGTGGCATATTGCGGAGTAGTCAGTTCCGTATATTCCTGAAACTTCCGCTTGGCAATATTATATGTATAGGAAAGTTGGTATTCCAGATTCTTCAATAGAATACGGTCATTAAAGAATAAGTCGAAACCTTTACTGTAGCCATAACCACCGGAAGTCAGTACTTCCGCTGCATCTACCGTTCCCTTTTCCACCAATGCCAGACGGTCATATTTCTTATAATAAAGTTCAGCCTTGTAGAAGCGTCCATCACCCTCATACTGCGCACCCAGATTATACTGAATGCATGATTCCGATTTCAACTTGTTCTCCTGAGCCAGCAATCTGCTAACCGGCAACTGTGTATATCGTCCCGCCGTAGCAGAGAGTACTACATCTCCCAAATAGTAATTAACAGCCAGACGGGGTGAGAAATTCACCTTTTCATTCAATGAAGTATATTCTGTGCGGACAAAAAGTTCCGCCTTCAATTGCTCAACCGGATAGTAAGTCGCCGAAAGAAAGCCTGCACTGATCGTCGGATTGATTTCATGATGGCTATCTATTCCCTCCGCCTCTTTCATCTGATATTGATAACGATTCTCATACCGGCGGATAAAACTCTCCACTCCCATATCCAGACGAAAAGCCGGAGAAATACGCTTGAACACTTTTGCCTTTGCATGAAGTTCCTGTTGTTGTTCCATCCAATGATCTGTCGAAAGTGATACATTACCTATCTTCTGTTCAAAGAAAGAGAATGCTACACCTGCAAACCAGTTCCATCCACCGGAAGTACGCTTACGGAAAGTTGTATTGAGATAGAAATTATTCTCATTCAAATCGAACAGTCTACGTTCAGCGCCTTCATAATTGGAAAAGTCAGTATGATCATAACCGCCATAAATCTTGAAAAGTGTAGCATCATCGGGATGATAGCGGAATTGTGCCGATCCGGTCATCATCCGGTAGGGATCTTCAAAATCCGTACGTCCTGAATAGATATGATCATAGACACATAAGTCCTGATAATCCAGGTTCACCGAAAGTGAACCTTTATCGAAAGCCCGTGTACCTCCCCCACCGAAGCCTACCGTAGAGGCATTAATGCCTAACTTATTGATAGGGCTCTTATCCTTTGTCTCCAATGGTAACACAGCCGAGAGTGCATCCCCGTATTCCAACGGAGCCCCGCCCGATTCCAGATTGACACCACTGAACATAAAAGTGGAATAACGCCCGCGCGCCGGTGAGTTTATACCTGTAGCCGTATAAGGATTCAAGACGTGCATTCCGTCAATGTATGTCTGTGTTTCATCACTACTTCCGCCGCGCACCAGCAGCCGGCCACTTTCTCCTTGTACCTGCGTGCCCGGCAGTGTCTGCAATGCCTGATACAAATCACCGTTTGCACCTCCCACAGTCACCAGTTCCACCGGACTCATATCACTCCAACGACTGTTGGCAACAGGCGTTCTTTTACCTTTCACTACCACTTCCTTCAAATCTACACTATCATTGTACAGTTGCAAGAAAACGGTATCCGTCACAGCTGTCTGCGCCTCCAAGTGCTGCACCATCAGCAATACACTTACACTAAAAAGTAGAATCAATCTTTTCATTTTATCTATGTTCTTTACGATTTCCGTCAGCAAACATAGACTAAGAATTTCAGGCAAAAAAATATCCGGGACAGACTACCCGGATATGTGACAAACAGCACTCCTCCTGTGACGAATGGCTGTATTTTTCTTTATTCTGTGACGAATGACTACCCTTCCGTATCCCCTTCTATCAGCGTTTTTATCTCTTTTGCATAGCCTCTGGAAACCGGAACTTCTTCCGTACATCCTTCCAGTCTCAAACGGTATCCTTGTGAGTTTCCATTTACTTTTACCACAGTGTGTATGTTCACCAGAAAGGCCCGATGACAACGGACAATAAACGGACAGGCAGCAACTGCTTCTTCCGCCTGCTTCATAGTAGCCCGCACCAGCTTTTGCTGCATCTTATCCGCACTACTGTAAGCTACTCTAATATAATTTCCTTCTGCTTCTACATAAAATAAGGTATGGGCATCCACTTCCAGCATTTCTTTCGTTCCGCCGGAGAAAACCAACTGCATAGGAGTTTCTTCTTCTGCTACTTCTTCTACTGCCCTACCTTCTCCTATCTGTTCCTCATTCCTTGTCCGAATCTTCTCCTTCTGGGTATTCTCTCTTTTCGCAAGAGCGTAGTTAATCTCCGTTGCCTCCTTCAGATTACGTACCAGCTGCAAATTACGATTCCACATCAAAAAGAAGACAATAGGGAAAGGAGCAAGAACCGCCACCCAAGCCAAACTTATCAGAAATCCTTTCCAGCTCAGTATGAATGAACCAAATACCCAAGCCGTATAGAAACAGTTACCTATCGCAATCAGCAAACAAGCTCCCAAAGTTCCTAACAATTCGCGGCCTAATGTCCAGTTCTTCTCACTATGATAACGGGGAAACAAAGCAGGAAACAAATACGTGGAGATACTCAGTGCCAATGAAGAAACCACTCCATAACCTAACACTACCCAGAATTTATAGCCTCCCATCATAGAAATGCCAAAAGGCTGCAACACAAAAAGGATCAGAAACACTATAAGTGAAGGTATTATCACGCTTTTCCATCTCTTCACCAATGATGGATAAGGGCTTCGTAAAAGTGTCAACAGTTTATTTATCATTATGACTTCCTGTTTGTAAGGGTTGATTATGTGTAAGATGCTGCAAAGGTATACAAATTATTAATAGATCGTACAAAGATCATTTATTCCATTTTTAGTCATACTTTTGTAATATGCACATAGCAAAATTAGGGATTTCTAAAGAAAAACGAATAAAAAGCGCATTGTTTTATGTTTTAAAACATGTTTCTCGTGAACAATTCGTATCTTTGCAGCGTTAATAAGAGAAAAGAAAAAGATGTAAAACCCGCTTTCCGAAACGCGGAAAGCACAAAAAGATGACAATTATGAAAAAGAATGCAAATGAAATTTTTATGTTACAGTACCGTATTAAACGCTATCAAGCAATGGGAAACGGAACTATGTGCCAGGCTCTGAATGGCAAACTTCAAAAACTGCTTGCAAAGCAAGCTAACATTACCATGTAAATAACACCTTTAAATAAAATGAATGAGGGCGGAAAACCGAAAGGTTTTTCGCCCTCTTCTTTTATCAGTCGCTTACAATGTCTTTTCCAAAAGGCGTCAAAGCCAATCCTGCCAGTTTGAAATGCTGTAGTCCGAAGGGGATACCAATAATGGTGATGCACAGTACCACACCGAATGCCAGATGAGAAAGGCAAATCCAGATACCGCCCAGAAGTATCCACAACACGTTCATCAGTATATACAGACAACCACCCGAACGTTCACCGTTCCGCACCGTTTTGCCAAAAGGCCATAATGCAAGTGAAGCCATTTTCAGAGTTTGCATACCGAACGGAATACCGATAATGGTAATCATCATCAATAAACTGGCAACAAGATATTCTATAGCGGTAAAAATACCTCCGAACACCAGCCATAATAAATTCATAAAACATCCCATAATTTTGCGTTTCTTGTATTCTAATACGCAAATATAGTTTTTTTATTTAATAACAAACTTATACTTACCTGTTAATCGCGCATCTTTATCTTTCAAGGCAATACGGTAAATCTCCGTTCCCCAAACATTAGAAAGACGTGTATCAGGCAAATTGATCGTTTCAACGATTGCTATGAATTCACCGGGATATTCCAAAGTTACTTTCTGTCCCTGTACGTCTATCGTCACCTTTCCGGGCACGGAAATATCCACCTTTCCCCAAGTAAGGAAGTTCACCTGATTAGGTTCTTTCGCTGATTTCAAGGAGAAATTATCGGTAATTGTCAGTTGCTTATCACCTAATGAATAGGAACGTGTCCAGTTATTTACCTCGGCTTCCTCCGGATAAGCAGTCGCAATGTTCGCTGAGAAGAAACGTTTTTTCGGTTGGCAGACAACATCCGTAGCCTTATAATTCTGACCGAAACTCTGGGGTACTCCGTTAATCATCGGCAGGTTATGGTAATTACTTTGCATGGTCCAGATGGTATAACGTTCACTACTGAACGTCTGACGTGTATAAGTTCCTACCCCCGCATCAATCAGCACAGGTATCGTATTGACATACAATGAAAATGTGCCTACATCATTATGATTATGACTTTCATTATTGAATCCGCCTTTCGTAGCCAGGAACCAGCCGGACTTATTGGTCAGATAGCAGAATTCCGTTTCAGGATACCAGGTACAAGCAGGTATGGTATGGGCAGCAGCCGTCTTTTCCAATTCTCCATTCCATAATATGGACTGCAAGGAGCGGAAAGTGTCATTGCCCAAAGGCACAGAAGGACGCTTACCATCCAACAGATAGGCAGCAAACTGCATCATTTCCTCACTGCCGACCGCACGGCCATAACGGTAAATCAACTGTGCATCGCCTCCACCCTTGGCAGAAGCATCCGCAAAGTTCACTACCCAACCGTTTCCTACATACGTACGACTGATATATTCTCCCATCCGGCGAATCATCGATTCATTGAAAAGAGATACTTTTCCGGCTGTTCCATCCGAAAGTATCTGAAGATAGTCATACATTTTCCCGGCTGCATGTCCCCAATAAGACGGTCCTTCTTCACAAGCACCGTCAGCCTTTACAAAATTGATGAACTTATCTACCGACTGCATGCTGCGCCAAACAGCCTTTGCCAGGCGGTCACGGTCATTCTCTAATAAAAGATAGCATTGCAATACATTGGAGTTACACCATGGATTCCAATTATTGATAATCATTCCCGGTTTCCATTGGAAAGCCATCCACCATTCCCGGTCATTGTTCATATAAGGATCGAGAATACGCTCCTGCAAAGTATGACGCAAGCGTTGAGAGATTACAGGATCTATTTTATCGAAAGAATCATGGAAGAAGTAATATACCCACGACAACATGGAACCGAAGTTTCCCGAACCCAGATCAATCACCTGTTCGCGATAATCGGGCAGAGAGCGTTTGGTGGTCTGACGTACCAGATGGGCAGAAAGTACCCAGGAAGTCATCTCGCAACTATAAAATGCTCCATTTATCAGTTGGTCGATAAACCGCCCTTTTCCTTCGGCAAGTTCGGCAAGCATCAGGATGTTGATTGCTTTCCGGTTGGCCTCATAGGGATTTTGCATAATGTTCCGTTCGCCACTGCGTTCATATTCCAGATAGTCGGTGGCGCGGATTACTTTCCATTCGTAATTAAGCATTTTCTCTCCGGAACGAATCAGATTTTCTTTATTGGTACCCAGCAATTCGTCCCAACCGGCACGGTCGGTATAAGCAGGATAAGGTACCCATTTCTGATTCATCACTAATGCTTCTTTCAGCTGTTCTTCACTACCGGCAGCTTTTTGCAAAAGATTTCGTTCAGTATATGCATGTGCAGAGACACCTGCTACAACAAGCAGACAGAAAGAAAGGAAAATACGGAAAAGCGCGTTCTTCTTCATGATATTTAAAAGTTAGATTATCTGTTATACGATGAGGCAAAAGTACACAAGTTCCGCCAAAACAGTGTATCTGATTATCCGTAGTTGGGTACAAAATCATCCATTTGTATATCGGCTTAATAAATCAAGTTCATTTCCAATCACTAAACTCAAAACTCAACTGTTCCCAAACGCCCTTCTCCTCTGTCTCCTCCCGCGGATTAGAAACAGAAAGACCTATCAGGCGGATAGGATGATGTTCATAATCCACTTCTTTCAGTAGTTGTTTTGCCAAGGGAAGAATCACATCAAGAGTAATTAATTCTTTGGCCTGCGTAATACTACGGGTTATCTGATTGAAATCATGAAACTTGATTTTCAGCGTCAGTGTGTTTCCTCTAAAATCTTTATGTTCCAGACGCCCAACCAGTTCCACCGCAGTATGATATAACTCGATGATAACCGATGAACGTTGCGAGATATCTTTCTCCAATGTATGTTCACAGCCGATAGATTTACGAATACGCACCGACTCCACCGGACGGAGGTCAATTCCTCTTGCACAATCATAATACGATGAACCGACTTTTCCGAACTCACGCAGTAACATGGCCTGTGAACAGGCTCGCAACTGTTCTCCATTGTGAATCCCTAACGAATGCATCTTCTTTGCCGTCACCGGGCCTACGCCCCAGAAACTCTCGATGGGAAGACGGGCTATAAAATCCAGTGCCTGGTCAGGGTGGATGGTACACAGTCCATCCGGCTTGCGATAATCCGAAGCAATCTTTGCCAAGAACTTATTATAAGATATACCGGCGGATGCTACAAGATTAAGTTCTCTCCGTATCTTCTGTTTGATTTCCTTGGCAATGTCCACAGCCAATGGGATACCGGGTTTATTCTCTGTCACATCCAGAAAAGCCTCATCCAACGAAAGCGGCTCAATGATATCCGTATATTCATGGAAAATTTCATGTATCTGGCGGGAGATGTCTTTATACACCTCCATCCGCCCGGGCACAAAGATAAGTTGCGGACAAAGCCGCTTTGCTTTCGTGGATGGCATAGCCGAACGAACTCCAAAGCGACGCGCCTCATAACTGGCAGCCGCCACTACACCACGTTCTTCGGCATAACCCACGGCAACAGGTTTCCCACGCAACTCCGGATTGTCACGCTGCTCTACAGATGCGTAAAACGCATCCATATCTATATGTATGATTTTTCGTTCAGTGCCTTCGCAACACATCATGCATAATCACCTTTCCATTTTACGATTCATTTCCTCACATAGTGGGGCATCTCTCCGGGTATCTCCATGGAAATCTCTACCAGGCCTCCCACCACACCATCCTGTTTCCATGCCGTCTGATAAATCATTTTCCTGACTCCGTTCTTCTCAATGGTATAAGCATTGACACCTCCCGTTTCAAGCAGTTCGCGTATCTTGTCCTGCGATTGCGGGTTGTGGCAATCAAATAGATTCTTGCCTATCAGATTGCCATGTTTGGTAAACGTGCAGCATGCTTTCTCATTCATATAAAGGATGACTCCTTCTGTGTCACATACGGTTACGGCACAGTTCATTTCATTAGCCCATTCGTACATAGTTTTTGTTATAAAGTTACGGTTCATACCTTTTACTTTTATGCCCCCAAAGATAATGTTTTTCCCAATGACACCCTTATTGCCTATCAACAAAATCTTTGGAATGAACATACCTTAGTGTATGATTCGACATATCATCAATACGGATGATGACTATCATCAATACGGATGATGACTACCATCAATACGGATGATGATATAATAACCCACAAGAACAACATAGCTCAGTTACGTTGTTTCCTGTGCAAAGTCTGTCACATTCATCACCGCCTGTCCTACTACTTGGGCACAAACCATAGTACCCGAAGCAAAAATAGGCAAATATGCGACGATAGTACAAGTACTGGGAGGAGACACGGGAATTATACTCACTGTTCTCTCCTCATCCGGAGCAACCTCCGATATACAAAAATAAATGCCGGCACCAGGAACAGGACAGCCGCAATCCATGCCGTCGGATCACCGAAGCAGACCGCGAGATAGCCGAAAGCGGGCACTGCATAAAGACTGACCAGCACACGCGCTATCATTTCGGAAACTCCGGAAAGCATAGCAAGATTGGTATATCCCGCTCCCTGGATGGTATATCGCAGAATACAAAGCAGTCCCAAAACCGGGAAGAAGGACACGGAAATATGCAGGAACAACTCCGTGTCCTTTAAGATTTCCAGTTCAGACGCTTCCACAAAAAGCAAGGCAAACGTACGTGCACCCAGCATCAATACGCAGAACGTAAATGCCCAGTAAATAATCATCATTAGCGCACTTACCTTTACTCCCATCCAAATGCGTTCGGGCTTGCCCGCACCATAATTCTGTCCGGTATAAGTAGCCATAGCAATGCCCAGACTTTCAAGCGGGCACATAAAGAACATCTTGATGCGCATGGCAGCCGTAAAAGCTGCTACACAAGCAGTTCCCAATGCATTGTTGGCGCTTTGCAACATGATGCTTCCGATAGCGGTAATCGAGAATTGCAATCCCATAGGTACACCGATATACATCAGTGTCCGTGCCAAGGCGCCGTTGAACTTCCGTTCATCCGGTGTTCCCCGCAATATGTCAAAACGGCGCATCATGTATCCATAACACAACACAGCCGATACGCCTTGTGAAAAGACCGTAGCGATGGCGGCTCCCGCCACTCCCCAATCTAATACCAGGATACAGAACAAGTCGAGCAGAATATTAAGTATAGTGGAAAACAACAGAAACCAGAAAGGCGTCTTGCTATCGCCCAAAGCACGAATGATGCTGGACAGCAAATTATAAAAGAAAGTACAGGGAACTCCGATAAACGTTATCAATAAATAATAGTAGGCATCCTGGAATATGATATCCGGTGTACGCATTATCTGCAAAATATCTCCACACAGAATACTCGTAATTATCGCAATCACCACCGACATCACCGCTGCCAGTTGTAAACTGACCGATACATAACGACGCATTGTACTGTAATCCCGCGCTCCGAACTTCTGCGCCACAGGAATGCCGAAACCTCCACAACATCCATTACAGAAACCAAGAATAAGGAAAATCACCGAAGTACTTGCTCCTACCGAGGCCAGTGCATTAATACCCAAGAATTTTCCTACGATTGCCGCGTCGACCAGAGAGTATGTCTGTTGTAGCAGGTTTCCCATCAACAGAGGCATAGTGAAATTGAATATCAACGGCAATGCGCGTCCTGCCGTCATTTCTCTTGATGTTGCCATAAATTAATCCTCTGAAAATTGCACGCAAAGGTATGAAAAGATAAGATTACAGGAATTGACAAACGTCAAAAATATGCTTCGCCATGAAAAGAATTAAACTACAGTCCGTCTGTATCTTTTAAGACTGAACTGTGTGCCAGATAATCAGGAGTTTCAGCATAGATATACATCACACTTCCTCCTTTGATGGCATCAATGATAGGACGGGAAAGTTTTTGCGGAACAGCCGGACAGCCAAAGCTTCTTCCTAAACGTCCTCCTCTGCTGGCTACCGAAGGATCGGCATAAGCCGCCCCATGCATCACAATGGCACGCTCACGAGCCCGGTCGTTGATTCCTTTTTCCAAACCATTCAAAATAAGCGAATACCCATTCTTTCCCTGATAAGTAGATTCTGTAAGATAGAACCCCAGTGAACTTTTGTAGGAACCATATTCGTTGGAAAAGGAAGTGGCATAATTATCACCGCTATTCTTTCCATGGGAAACGACCGATGAGAAAAGTACTTTACGTTCCCTCATGTCAAATACAAAAAGACGTTTTGCGGTAGAAGGACGGGAAAAGTCTATCAATGTCAACACCTCCCGTTTGCGATTGTCTATTTTATAATAACCTGCTACAGCTTGCCGGAAAGCTTTCCAGTTAACGACTCCTTCCAACTGCATGGAACGGTATAAGCTCGCATAAGCCTCAACATCAGATGAAGCAGCCCTTTCAGCAGAATCAGGAGTGCTATCTGACGACTTGCCGCCCAGAAATAAGGTACAAGGAAGAAATAAGAATAAAATGAATACAATAAATCGCAACATAAAACTTTAGCCAGAGAAATAACGGCGGCTAAATTACAGTTTTTTCTCCAGACACCTATCACACAGATAGTTAAAAATGAGGATTCACTATTCAATCACCACAACCAAAGATCGTTCGGTAGGCGCCCAATCGAAAACGAACTTGGAATGTGAAGTGGCATTGCGCACACACATGTGCGAACGTGGAGTGGTTCCCAACGACCAGCTATACTCAATCATACTTGTACGCGGCGCATTCACCGGAACCCCGTGAATATAAGCTCCGTTCGTAAAACGGCTGGCATAGGGGGCATAGCCTCCTGTCTCCGCCGAACCATCTTTCAGGAACACCATACGCGTTTTTTTCTGTTGAAGCAGATACATCCCCAGTGGAGTTTCCTGGGCATAGGGTGGAGCATGCATTCCGGTTGTGGCGGGATTCATACTGCGTATCTTCCACTCACCTTCCGAGACATGTTCCAAGGTAGTAATATTCTGATCCAGGCGGTCGACAAAAATCACATGATTAAAGACGGTACTATCCGGCAATTGTTTCAGATAACTGCGTGGTGCCAGCCATTCTTCTTCAAAAGTGGCGGGTAATATCCGGTAAAAACTTCCCTCCTCGCCTTTCAGATAGGCGATAGTACCGTCTCTACCATAACGTTCGGGCACCAAAGTATCAGCGGGCAGATACAGCGGCACCGATTGATAGCGCTCCACGCCCAATGTATCAGATACACGGCGGTACACATTCCGCACGAACTTACGTACCAGGGGAGCTTCTTTATTCAGATTCTTATAATTCTGCAACACCACCCACCTTGCAGTAGTATCGCGCTGCATATTCTCGATATAAGCCAGACAGTTCCGGATGACATCCCATTTGAAAGAGCGTACCGTATCCTTATATGGATAGGTATCTTCGAGGGTATGCTGGTCATAAAGCAATTCTTTGGTAAGGGAAATATCGGCAGCGGTCAACTGTTTCTCTTTAGGATGAGGAAATTCCAGCACAGCCGTATCTTTAGGTTCAGCCTCCTGCACAACTACCGGCACGGGTGGTTCCTGCCGGTTACGACATCCGGCAAAAATCAAACCAACAGCCACGCAGGCAAAAAGAACGAAATGTTTCATAAAATGAAATTTAACTATAACCTAATAACGACTACCTCCCTGTTATTGTTGACTCTTCATAGAAATCAATTACATAAGAAATAACAGCAGGTATCGTTTCATCTTATTCAGGTAATACGGATTTCCGCAAAGATAGAAATTTAATGAAAGTTTCCGAAAGATATTGACGGTATAATATTAATCATTCGTTTATGAACAAAACCTTATTATATTAAAATTAGACAAGTTAGGAAGGCTTTATTTATCAATACATTACAAGATGCCAACTCTTTGCATACAAAAAATTAACTTCCTGTTGACAAGAAGTTGAGACCTTGTCGACAGGAAGTTAATACCTTGTAAGCGGAATATTTATCCCCTTATCAAATCATCGGGACCGATAGCTTTCTCAGATTACTCCAACACTTTCTTTTTCAGATTAAATGTTGACAATACTTTTTTGCCGGAATAGAGTGTCACTATCAAATCATATTCCTTTCCTTCCTCAACCACATCCTTAGCAGAAAGCAATATATCTGTTTTTTCATAAGGCTTCAATGCCGGAACCATACCGGAAGCTACCTTTATTGTTTTTCCTTCCTTTTTATACGCTACTTCCACCAATGCTTTCTTTGAGCCGACCTGACCGAAATTTTGTACTTCCACTGTACATTCCAGTCCCTTCCCGGATTTGGTAAAGACTGGGGCACAAGCTGAAAGGATCGGTTCTATATAATCAATGTATGGCAAACGCGCATACCCGTAAAGCATTCTCCCATCTTTATATTTTCCAATCAATTTCGGGGCAAACTCATCTTTAGTGATACCATTTCCTTTACCATTGAAAGTTACAATCAAATCCTTGCCCTCATTTTCTGTGGTCAATACCTGACAACCTCTGCCATAATTCACTTCTTCAGAAGCACCGAAACGCAAGGAATTCACATCTATATCCGTCTGGGGATTGAAGCCTTCTTCCGCCTGTATCTTCACACGAATTGTTTTTGTACCCGAGGTGATAGGTTTCTCGTCCAGTATGGTAAGCAACAATCCCGGATTCAAGGGAATACTGATATTCTTTGAGCTATGGTGATCAAAAGGTTTATCTTCGTTTTTAAGCGTATCGATTACCGCAAAATTAGCCTGAATGGCACGTCCGTATTTATCCTGATACACTTTAAGGCGTTCATATTTGAACCAGTCTTCCACCTGTCCGTCTGCATGTACAGCAACTCCCGGCATATAAGCTTCACCCGGATCGACCACCCAGTTCACTCCATCCTTTGAACGAAGATAGAAAGCAATACGTCCCAGCCAATCATTAACAATCAGGTGATACTGAATATGATCGCGCCAGATTACGGGATCTTCAAACCGACCGTCCACATCCGGATAAACCCGTTTGTCGGTCAGTTGATTGTATTCCGATAATCCATCTTTGCTGACCCAGATACCACCACCGCGACAAACCATTACATAAGAACTGTCTTCACGCTGGGCAAATGAAAGATTAGACAGACCTTCGATAATACGGCGGTCGCGTGCATTGAAATCAAACTTTCCATATTCCCATTTTCCATTCAGATCATCGGATACATAACGTCCATCAATCACATAAACAACATACCGGCCATCTTTAGCACGGAATATTTCAGGATTATGCCCTTTACCTATGATACGAACAGGCTTGAAAGGCCCTGTCAGATTATCGCTTACGGTATGAAATACGTATGAGTTAGGCCATTCCATGTGTCCTTTAGGTGAACATTCCAGCCAGCCGCAGGCAAATAGATGATATTTACCGTCTTCGCCTTTTCGGATATTTCCACCCCAATAAGACCAGATACCGTCTTCAATGCCATTATCTACATAACGTGGAAGCACACAGTCAGCGCCCCATGTATCGGATGAAAGTACATTTCCCTTCATCGGCAGGAAGCGATCCATAAAGCGGGCACCTTTCACTAATTGTTTCCATTCCGCAGGACGTTCCCGTTCCGTTATTTGTGAAAAAGAGGAATGACTGATCAAGAGCATGACTCCCAGTAGAGCAAATTTAAAGAGGCTTCTTTCCATAAATATAATATTAGAATTGGTTTTAAATAGATTTACATGGCCAAAAGTAAAAGAATTACATGTAAAAGGAAAAGGAAAGAAAGTAAAAAGGTACGTAAACCTTTACGTAAACAGGGATTACAGCCATACAGATGCTTTTCATTTTCATCACGTTATTGTATGCGATTCGGTGACAACTACCTAAGTAGTTGGAAATTAAGAGAGAATATCTGGTAAAACAAAAGTCCTTGAACTTTAGCAGTTCAAGGACTTACCATTTTTATTGGTGGACCTGGAGGGAATCGAACCCTCGTCCAAACGAGGAAATCATAAGCTTTCTACATGCTTATCTTTGCTTAGATTTTCGAGCAACGGCAGAACCAAAGCCATCAACCATTGCCTTATCCTTTAAAGTTTCATTCTCGCCTCAAGGCCGACAAGAACTATCCCCGATGTAACTGCACCACTGGATCGGAATGCTTCGGAGCAACAGCTTCCGAGTGATGTCTCGTCCCAGCACCTGGTGCCGGGATTAAGCTAATCTACTATGATTCGATTAAGCAGCAAGAGCGTATTGTCTTTCGCCAGATAAAATTTTGAAGACTGAGATTAAAGTGCAAATCAACGACGCACTGCATGCTTACTTACTATTTCTACCCGCTGTCAAATCCAGTCAAGCCCAGAATACATACGGTTTTTAGAAATCGTGGGGCAAAGATAAGAATTCTTTTGTTACTGTACAAAAGAATAGTGTGATTGCTTACTCCGGATTAATAAACCTTATCTTTTTATAAGACCCAAAGCAGTCTTGCATTACCATACGTACAATAAAAGCCAGTACTCCGGACGATTTTACCTTTCTTTCTCCCACATAACCCGTACCTTTGGCAACAGAAGATAATATACACAAAAATATAAATATCATGAAGAAACTAATTGCAATGACACTACTGCTCGGAGGCAGTACTCTGCTCTGCGCACAAAAAACCGTGAAGATACCGGCTGTGTACAAACCCGTCAAAAGCGAGATGTACCAGAAAGGCTGGATTGATTTCAACAAAAACGGAGTGAAGGATGTATACGAAGATCCAAATGCCTCACTGGATGCACGTATCGAAGATCTGCTCAGCCAGATGACACTGGAAGAAAAGACTTGCCAGATGGTAACCCTCTACGGCTATAAACGTGTACTAAAGGACGACCTCCCCACCCCCGAATGGAAACAAATGCTTTGGAAAGACGGCATCGGTGCCATTGACGAACACCTGAACGGTTTCCAACAATGGGGACTTCCCCCATCGGATAATCCCTATGTATGGCCGGCATCCCGCCATGCCTGGGCACTGAATGAAGTACAACGCTTCTTTATAGAAGAAACGCGCCTCGGCATCCCCGTAGACTTTACGAACGAAGGTATCCGCGGAATAGAAAGTTACCGTGCCACCAATTTTCCCACACAACTGGGATTGGGACATACCTGGAACCGCGAACTGATACGCCAGGTAGGATTAATCACCGGACGGGAAGCCCGTATATTGGGATATACCAATGTCTATGCTCCCATCCTCGATGTCGGCCGTGACCAGCGTTGGGGACGCTATGAGGAAGTATATGGTGAATCTCCTTACCTCGTTGCCGAACTGGGTATTGAAATGGTACGCGGCATGCAACATAACCATCAGGTAGCAGCAACCGGAAAACATTTCGTTGCTTATAGTAACAACAAGGGCGCCCGCGAAGGTATGGCACGTGTAGCCCCGCAAATGTCACCACGCGAAGTGGAAATGATACATGTCTCCCCCTTCAAACGAGTGATAAAGGAAGCGGGATTATTGGGAGTGATGAGTTCGTACAATGATTACGACGGTGTTCCCATACAAGGCAGTTATTATTGGCTGACTACACGTCTGCGTGGCGAGATGGGTTTCCGGGGATATGTGGTTTCGGATAGTGATGCCGTTGAATATCTTTATACCAAACACAGCACCGCCAAAGATATGAAAGAAGCCGTGCGTCAAAGTGTAGAAGCCGGTCTGAATGTACGTTGCACCTTCCGGTCACCGGATTCATATGTATTGCCTTTGCGCGAATTGGTAAAAGAGGGCGGACTAAGCGAAGAAGTGATTAACGACCGTGTACGTGACATTCTGCGTGTCAAATTCCTCATAGGGCTGTTCGACGCTCCCTATCAGACTGACCTTGCAGGAGCCGATAGAGAAGTAGAGAAAGCTGAAAATGAATCTCTTGCACTACAAGCCTCACGCGAAAGCCTCGTCTTATTGAAGAATGAAAACAACGTGTTGCCATTGGATATCAACAACGTGAAGAAAATAGCAGTTTGCGGCCCAAATGCAGACGAAGAGGGATATGCACTGACACACTACGGTCCTTTGGCAGTAGAAGTAACCACAGTGCTGGAAGGCATTCGCCAAAAATCCGAAGGCAAAGCAGAAGTACTCTACACCAAAGGCTGTGATCTTGTAGATGCCAATTGGCCGGAAAGCGAACTTATCGACTATCCGATGACAGATAACGAACAAGCTGAAATCGATAAAGCAGTAGAAAACGCACGTCAGGCAGATGTAGCCTTAGTCGTATTGGGAGGCGGACAGCGTACCTGTGGTGAAAACAAATCGCGCAGCAGTCTCGAACTCCCAGGACGACAACTGAAACTGCTTCAAGCGGTACAAGCAACCGGAAAGCCCGTCGTACTGGTGCTGATTAACGGTCGCCCGCTATCCATCAATTGGGCAGACAAGTTCGTTCCCGCTATTTTAGAAGCATGGTATCCGGGGTCCAAAGGTGGAACAGCAGTAGCCGATGTACTCTTCGGAGATTATAATCCGGGTGGAAAACTGACAGTCACTTTCCCGAAAAGTGTCGGACAAATTCCTTTCAACTTCCCCTGCAAACCTTCTTCACAGATTGACGGCGGAAAGAATCCGGGACTGGATGGAAATATGTCACGCGTCAACGGTGCACTCTATTCATTCGGATATGGTCTGAGTTACACCACCTTTGAGTATTCCGACATCGAAATCAGTCCGAAAGTAATTACACCGAACCAAAAGGCAACCGTGCGCTGCAAAGTAACAAACACCGGAAAACGTGCAGGTGATGAAGTGGTTCAGCTGTATATTCGTGACATCCTGAGCAGCGTTACCACTTACGAAAAGAATCTGGCAGGCTTTGAGCGTATCCACCTGCAACCAGGAGAAACGAAAGAGGTAGTTTTCGCCCTCGACCGTAAACAGCTGGAATTGCTGGATAAACACATGGAATGGGTGGTGGAACCGGGAGACTTCAGCATTATGGTAGGTGCTTCTTCCGAAGATATCCGCCTAAGTGGAACATTGACAGTAGAAGATCCAAATGCCCCCATGCAAACACAGGCAAAACCGGATGCTCCCGTAACTGCCAGCACCAATCCGGAAAGTGTAATGAACGTGCTCGATAAAAAAATGAATACTGTTTGGGAAGGAAATAAAGGAGATTATATTACCTTTGCCTTGGAGAACGGTTCCAAGGTAGATGGCGTTTCCATTGCATTCAGCAGAGGCAACGGTCTGCCGGCGGAGTTTGAAATCCAGCTTTCAAGTGGCGGCGGACAATTCCTGACGGTTTATTCGGGTACAGTCAGCGAGTACGGAAAGTTGATTTCATATACGTTCAAAGGAACTATTGCCAGCGACTTGCGCATTGTACTAAATGATGACCGCGTAGGAGTGGCAGAAATAGTGTGCGAAGCACGCTAAAGAATGATAAAGTGATAAAGTTATAGCGTGATATTTTATCATATTACCACCTTATCGCCTTATCACTCTATAACATTATCACTCTATAACATAATATCATGAGAAAACTTCTTTTCTGTATGCTTGGATTAGCAATAACAGCCTGTGCACCCCACAAAGCGGGAAACGTAAACAACGGAAGTGACGAACTCGCCATGCTGGTAGGTACGTACACTGATGGAAACAGCAAAGGTATTTACACCTTCCGTTTCAACCAGGAAACGGGACTTGCCACCTCGCTCAGTTCCATCGAAGTACTCAACCCGTCTTACCTCATCCCTTCGGAAGATGGAAAGTTTGTCTATGCCGTCAGCGAAATGAACGACACAACAGCTGCTCTCAATGCTTTCTCCTTCGATAAGGAAACAGGGAAACTCAGTTTGTTGAACCGCCAGCCCACTATGGGAGCCGATCCTTGCTACGTTGCCACCAACGGAAAAGAAGTACTCACAGCCAACTACAGCGGAGGTAGCATGTCTATCTTCCCGTTGAAAAAGAATGGTTCATTAGAGCCTATCGATACCCTTTTTGAAGGCAGTACCGGCGGACCGGACGCTGAAAGACAGGCAACACCCCACGTACATTGCACTGTCTTCTCTCCGGATGGAAAATATATCTTTGCCACTGATTTCAGTGCCGACCGTATCCTACGCTTTGTCATACACCCGAAGAGCATTATCCCCCACCCTTCTGCCGAAGCTATTGACGTAGATCCTAATTCCGGTCCACGTCATCTCACCTTCAGCCCGAACGGCAAGTACGCGTATCTTATCAGCGAATTATCCGGTAATATCACAGCTTTCAGTTACCTGGATGGTAAACTGGAAAAGATACAGACCATTGCAGCCGACACACTCCGTGCACGTGGCAGTGCCGATATACATCTCAGTCCCGATGGGAAATACTTGTATGCCAGCAATCGCCTGAAAGGTGACGGTCTTGCCATCTTCGAAGTAAATCCGGAAACCGGCATGTTAGCAAAGGTAGGCTACCAGTTGACGGGGATTCATCCGCGTAACTTTATTATCACCCCGAACGGGAAATATCTGTTGGCCGCCTGCCGCGACAGTCATGTCATTCAGGTATTCCAACGAGATCCCGTAACAGGTCTGTTATCAGATACGCATCAAGATATCCGTATTGATAAACCCGTCTGCATCCAATTCGTAAAATAGCCGGGTAAAAGCTTAACTTCCGGTTTTTAATCTTGTATATTTGTCATCGTAATCCTGATTTAGATTCAGGGTCACAGATAGTAACAGGGAAAAGCATTTGCTTCTCCCTGTTTTTTTTATATCCGATACTTTTTCAGGCGAAAAATAAGATACTTTGAGGCAAAATACATCCGTCCCACCCTTTACTAAAAGGGCTTCGGATTTTTACTAAATTCACGACTGAAAATTAGTAAAAATCTA
>ENA-OWOU01000478-OWOU01000478.1-gut-metagenome-genome-assembly--contig:-NODE-478-length-24908-cov-15.270549_pt1 | contig 24908 bp, 22 predicted proteins | sample MGYA00248248_ERZ651801 | MGnify/ENA primary metagenome ERZ651801 (study PRJEB26908, sample SAMEA4031710) | gut metagenome | biome: gut; feature: normal infant; material: stool | place: China | collected... | reverse complement strand
TCGCGTAGCTCAACTGAATAGAGTAGCTGACTACGGATCAGCCGGTTACAGGTTTGAATCCTGTCGCGATCACAAAGAAGACTATCTGAAAAGATGGTCTTTTTTGTATTTTCTTGAGTCAGTCCAAGAAAGTGCGGGTCAGCGGAAAGTGCTGGCTCAGTTTGAAATTAGTTAGTTAAAACAAGCACTTGTTTTTTAAAGACAAGACGTTTCAAAGGTTACTAACATACAGCCCGACAGGTTAGTAACGTGTCGGGTAACATGTTACTAATGTATCAGGTGAAAGATTAGTAATGTTATGCGTGAAAGATATAGAATCTTACAGGTATAACATATATATCAAAGAATGAACAGGCAGGCATAAAAAAAGACTGGTGTTTTTTATATGAGAAGCACCAGTCTTATCTAATTAAAAAGATTCCTTTATCAGCATTTAATTTTCAATTCATTCAAAATAGCACGCATCTTTTCAAATGTTGTGATACGAGTCGGTACAAGCGGCAAACGCAATTTGTTTTCAATCAGCCCCATTACATTCAACATAGCCTTCACCCCGGCAGGGTTACCATCTACGAACAACAAACTGAATAATTCCGTAAATTTATGATGAATAGTCAATGCATTTGCAAAATCACCCTGTAATGCCAAACGGGTCATACGGCTGAATTCACGCGGAAATGCATTACCGATAACCGAGATAACCCCTACAGCACCCAAAGTAATCAAAGGAAATGTAATACCATCATCACCCGAAATCACATCAAAATTAGCCGGTTTATTCTTGATGATATCATCCATCTGAGTAATATTACCCGATGCCTCCTTGATAGCGATAATATTCTTGAAATCGCGTGCCAGACGTAAGGTGGTCTCAGCAGTCATGTTCACACCGGTACGCCCCGGCACATTATAAAGAACCACAGGAAGATCCGTTGCTTCAGCAATCGCTTTATAGTGTTGGTAAATACCTTCCTGGGAAGGTTTGTTATAATAAGGTACAGCAACAAGCACGGCATCAACTCCTGTCATATCATCATTTTTCAGCGTTTCCACCACAGTACGGGTACAGTTGCTGCTGACACCCAGCAGAATAGGAATACGTCCATTCACTCTTTCGATTATCAAACGTTTTATCTTGTCTTTTTCTTCTTTAGTCAAAGTCGGGGTTTCAGCCGTGGTTCCCAACACGCACAAAAAGTCTGTTCCATTTTGAAGCTGGTAATCAACCAGACGAAGTAACGCATCATAATCAACGCTGTCATCTTCCTTGAAAGGAGTAATCAACGCTACTCCCATGCCTTTTAATCTTGTCTGTATCATAAATGAATTATAAATTCTTATTTAATAGCCTACAAAAGTACGAATATTTTCTATTTTAGCGATAAAAATCACACTATTTTTACTTTATACTCGCTAAAAAGTCACTCTATCATTTGCAGAAACTCCTCTTCGCTCACAATGGTCACACCCAGTTTCTGCGCTTTCTCCAGTTTACTGGGCCCCATATTGTCACCCGCCAGAATAAAGCTGGTCTTGGACGAAATACTTCCCACATTCTTACCGCCATGCTTTTCAATTAACTCCTTATATTCGTCACGCGAATGATGGGCGAAAACCCCACTGATCACGATAGATTTCCCTGCCAGTTTGTCAGTGTGTTCCGAAGTATCCTCCTCATCGGCTTCCAGTCTCACACCCGCCACACGAAGACGCTCTATAATGTCACGATTCTTCGGATTAGCAAAGTACAACAAGATACTCTGCGCTATTTTTTCTCCGATTTCATCGACATGAATCAAATCATCCAAACTCGCGTCTGCCAAAGCATCCATCGACTTAAAGGATTTTGCCACCTTCTTCGCCACAGTTTCACCCACAAAACGGATGCCCAATGCAAAAAGCACCCTTTCGAACGGCACTTCTTTGGACTGCTCTATACCTTTTATTATATTCTCGGCAGATTTTTCTCCCATACGTTCCAAGTTGATGATATCCGATGTTTTTAAAGTATACAGATCGGCAACATCACGTATCAACCCTTCCTGGTAAAACTGATCTACCGTTTCCGGACCGAGGCCATCGATATTCATAGCCCTACGGCTGATAAAATGTTCTATTTTGCCCTTTATCTGTGGGGGGCAGGCAACATCATTGGTACAATAATAAGCAGCTTCACCTTCATAACGCACCAATTTGCTGCCGCACTCGGGGCAATGGGTGATAAACTTTACTTTGTCACCTATCATAATACGGGCGTCTTTGTCCACACCTACAATCTTTGGAATAATTTCGCCGCCTTTTTCTACATATACCATATCGCCGATATGCAAATCCAGCCCTTCTATGATGTCGGCATTATGGAGCGAAGCACGCTTTACCACGGTTCCGGAAAGCTGTACAGGATCCAGATTGGCCACCGGAGTCACAGCACCTGTTCTCCCCACTTGATAGGTCACTTTGTTCAAACGGGTAAGTGCCTGTTCGGCTTGAAACTTGTATGCAATGGCCCATCGGGGTGATTTTGCCGTAAAACCCAAATTACGCTGCTGTCGCAAAGAATTCACTTTCAATACTATTCCGTCCGTAGCTACAGGCAGATTCTTACGCTCCACATCCCAGTATTTGATAAAATCAAATACTTCCTGCAATGTTTTGCATTTGCGAGTGAGATCGGAAATTTTAAATCCCCATTTCTCCGCTTCTTTCAGATTTTCATAATGACCGTCGCACGGCAAATTATCTCCAAGTAAATAATAAAGATAGGCATCCAGCTTGCGAGATGCCACAATAGCAGAATTCTGCAACTTCAATGTTCCCGAAGCCGCGTTGCGGGGATTGGCAAACAACGGTTCTTCGCGGGCTTCCCGTTCTTTGTTCAATTCCTCAAACACCACCCAAGGCATCAAAATCTCCCCACGAATTTCAAATGCTTCAGGATACCCCTTTCCATGCAGCACCAAAGGGATACTGCGGATGGTCTTTACATTGCCTGTCACATCATCTCCCTGCACACCATCGCCACGCGTCACGGCACGCACCAGTTTTCCGTTCTCGTAAGTCAGTGAGATGGAAGTTCCATCGTACTTCATTTCACAACAAATCTCAAAATCTTCGTTCAAGGACTTCTTTACCCTGTCATAAAACTCGGTTACTTCCGTTTCCGAATAGGTGTTGGCCAATGAAAGCATGGGATATTTATGTACCACCTGCGTGAAGTTTTTGTTTATATCACTTCCCACACGCATACTGGGCGAGTTCTCATCTCTATGTTCCGGATGTTTTTCTTCCAGATCCTGAAGTTCACGCATCAGCTTGTCAAACTCCTGGTCTGTAATCTCAGGCGCATTCAATACATAATAATTATAATTATGCTGATGAAGCTCCTCGCGCAATTGGTCTATTCTTTCTATTTCTGTCATATATAAAAGGTAGTTTTCCCGCAAAAATAGCTATTTTTTGAATGAAAAACACCTTCCGGCAAAGAGGAATTTGCTACTTTTGCAAAAAATAACCGAATATGAGAATAGACATCATTACCGTTTTACCCGAGATGCTGGAAGGCTTCTTCAACTGCTCTATCATGAGCCGTGCGCAGAAAAAAGGAATTGCAGAAATACATATACATAATCTGCGCGATTATGCATATGACCGTTATCGCAAAGTAGACGATTATCCCTTCGGTGGATTTGCCGGTATGGTGATGAAGATTGAACCGATAGACCGATGCATCTCAGCTTTGAAAGCAGAACGCGAGTATGACGAAATAATATTTACATCTCCAGATGGAGAACAGTTTAACCAACCGATGGCCAACTCACTTTCACTCGCAAAAAATTTAATTATTCTATGCGGTCATTTCAAAGGTATAGACTATAGGATACGTGAACATTTCATTACGAAAGAAATCAGTATCGGTGACTATGTTTTGACAGGTGGGGAGTTAGCTGCCGCCGTTATTGCCGATGCCGTAGTTCGTATTATTCCCGGGGTCATTTCTGACGAACAATCGGCATTGTCTGATTCTTTTCAAGACAATCTGTTAGCTGCTCCTGTATACACCCGTCCTGCAGAATACAAAGGATGGCAAGTTCCCGATGTGTTGTTATCCGGACACGAGGCAAAGATTAAAGAATGGGAACTTCAGCAGTCATTAGAAAGGACACAGCGGCTAAGACCCGATTTGTTGAAATAAAAAATATATATAAATAATAAAGAGGTAAAAGCCATGTTCGTTATAGGGCTTTTACCTCTTTTCTTTTGCTTATATCATATCCGAAAAGATGTTCTCTCCTTAAGTGTAATCTAAGTTCATCTTCCTTTCCCTTATATATTAATAAAGCTTTTTCAAGTGTTTTTCTACTCCGTTTTTTCAAAAACAAGCCATTTCATCGAAAAAAAATAATTGAAGTTATCATTTTATACCCATGTAACAAGTTGCAACGGCAACCATTTTCATACTCATTCCATCTAGAGAAGGTTATAAAAAAAGCCCTGCAAGAAATGCTTCAATTTATTCATCTACACTCTCGCAGGGCTATAATTTAAAAGATAAAATTTTCAGACTTCCAAAGCGCCTATTATATCTTTTACAGATGTATATCCATGACGTTCCAAATAGTCATTTATTCCTTCTGAAACTTTGACAGTAATAGCTGGATCTATGAAGTTGGCAGTACCTATCTGTATTGCGGTGGCACCTGCTAGCATAAACTCCACAGCATCCTTCCAGCCCATGATACCCCCTAGTCCAATGACAGGAATATTTACCACTTTAGCGACTTGCCATACCATACGCAATGCAATTGGTTTTACCGCTGCACCACTCATGCCGCCGGTAATAGTGGAAAGTACAGGCCTACGCTTTTCAGCATCGACAGCCATCCCCAGCAGGGTATTGATCAGAGATACACTGTCCGCACCGGAAGCCTCGGCCGCACGTGCTATTTCTGTGATGTCTGTTACATTGGGAGATAATTTTACGATCAGCGTCTTTTTATATACATTACGTACAGCTTTTACAACCTCGGAACATCCGCATGCGGAGACCCCGAAGGCCATACCACCCTGCTTTACATTAGGGCATGAAATATTCAATTCTATAGCGGGAATATGATCCAGATCATTGATGATCTCGGCAGTCTTCACATAATCCTCTACAGCAGATCCGGATACATTAACGATCATATTAGTATGAATATCCCTTATCTGCGGATAGATATGTTCAACAAAATAATCCACCCCTTTATTCTGTAACCCTACCGCATTAAGCATCCCCATAGGGGTTTCTGCCATGCGTGGGTAAGGATTACCTTCACGATGATGAAGGGTAGTCCCTTTTACAATGATGCCACCAATCTTTTCGAGGTCTACAAAGTCCTCAAATTCTTTTCCGTATCCAAAGGTACCCGATGCTGTCATAACCGGGTTGCAAAGCTTTAAATCGCCGATATTTACACTTAAATCTGCCATAATAGTTTCTTTATATTAAATACAGGACCCTCTTTACAAACACACAAATGCCCTTCGTCCGTGTTCTCCACACAGCATAAGCATGCACCGACACCACAAGCCATCCTATTTTCCAGTGAAACCTCACATTCTATTCCATGAGCTTTGGCGTATTTAGCTACCGAAACCATCATGGGTTTTGGACCACAGGTGTATATCATATCAAACCGGTCTGTATGCAAGACGCTATGCTGTGTCACATAACCTTTCTCGCCCATACTTCCATCTTCAGTCGTTGTATACACCTCACCTAATTTCTCAAAATTTTCCAACTGTAACAGGTCTTTGGATGAACGTGCGCCTAGCAGGAAAGCAGGCGTACATCCCATTTTTACCAACTCTGCACCAAGCATCAACATCGGGGCGGTACCCACACCACCGCCAACCAGTAACGGCTTTACCTTTGTCACGTTCCGAGGCATTGTGAATCCATTACCAAGAGGCATCACCACATTAACAATATCTCCTTGTTTCACAGTGGCTAGTTTGCGAGTGCCATCGCCAACTAATTGCACCAAGAACCAAACTTCATTGGTTGTTTTATCCACATAATTAATAGAAATAGGACGGCGGAGAAAAGTAGTATTGGAACCGTCTATACGTATCTCAGCAAACTGGCCCGGCAGCATCTCGGGCAATGGGTTGGCATGAGTCAATTTTATCAGAACATAATTGGCATGCAATTTTATGTTCTGTGTAACCACAAGGTCTAAAATATATTTTTTCATGAAATAAAATTGGGTAAATTCGTTTTCTATGCAAAGATACACGAATTTACCCAAATCTTATTCTGCCAACTGGCATTTTAGTGGATTCCCACCCTAATTTTCAGGTTTGAACGTTTCATAAGTCCCATTATCAAAGAATATTCTTATTTCAGTGATTTTTTTGGCAGGTACTTCCACATACTTAATTTCCTCACGCACAATCTCTTTAGGAGAATAAAGTGATGTTTTAACCTCATTTTCCTTGCGATATTCCGGAGAAGCCGGACGTTCGGGCGTAAATAATGAATTCTCGTCAAACAAAGAAGGCGTATAATGAATGTTATTGTCTGAATCAACATCCGTTTCCATTTGTCCTTCACCATAGAGTAACCAGTCTAAGCTGATATAGTCACACGCCTTGTGTATTTTCATGACGACTTCTAGGCTAGGATTGTTCCTGCCACTAAGAATATGGGAAAGAGAGGAAGGTGAAATTCCAATCTTCTCTGCAAATTGAGCTGCAGTCATATCTTCTTTCTGGATTATTTGAGCGATTCTTTCCTTCATTTACAAAAGTATAAGGCAAAATTTACAGATACAAAAGTAATTAATATAATTCATAAATGCAAATTTACAATATAGAAATGTATATATTACAAAAGTAAAGAAATGGTGTATTATTGGAAATGAATTAAGATTTACACACGTAAACCACTCCTAAAAACACCATAATTACCACTTTAATTATAAGTATATAAAATACTGATTATCTATAATATACACACAGCAAAAACAATATATTTACAAACAAACATGACTATATAAGCATATAAAATGCATACAAGTTATCAATAGCTTTATCAATAAGATATAAAACTTTGGTTTATAATATATTATTGTAATAGAACAAGGGATAAATAATTATTCATACACATTTATATATGTAATATTCACTCTTGACCACCATCCTGTTTATATTTGTAATATTCACATTAATAAATCTGTAAAACTTATAAAACCTTCTATATTAAGAGAGTTTACAGGTGTAATGTTACAAAATTAAATTATAATTATTTCCAAAAGTAAATTTCCTCTTTTTTATGATCCAGCTTGATCCTATGAATATTTTGTTTTCCTATTTTACAAGTCAATGTATTTTTCATGGTAAACCCATCCAAGTTTTAACCCATCTTCGCTTTATGGAATTCATGGATAATGAGAATCATGGAAGGCACGATAAGAGGACAAAGTATAGATTCAAAATTTTAAAATAGCGTATGGAACTTACAAAAATAAATTGTAGCTATTTGCTCACTTCATCTGCATTCTTTCACATCCCCATTCTTCTATTCATTTTACTCCGAAAAGGCAAAATACTACCATATTCATGTACTAACGGACATTCTCTTTAAAATACACGATTCTAAGAAGGCGAAAAATGCTCTATCAATCTAGGAATAAGCGAGTTAATACTATTTTTCTCATCATCCATCTCTCATCATCTAGAAAAATAGAGAACAAAAGCATAACTTATAGCATTAAATGAGATAATAACAGAAGTATGAATGTAAAATATTATTCTCAATTGATCCATCAACAGAATTTCTGCTGAGAGAAAGGATAAAAAGAATCCCGACACTTAAAAAATAAAAGCATCGGGATATCGGAATCTTACTTGACCCTGTTAATTAATGAAGAATTTTATATACAAGTTCGCGCAGCAAATCTCCATCTCCCAAAGATGGATTACCCACTCCTTTTGATTTTGCATCACAGTAACGAATCTCACCAATAATTTGCATTACCTTTACTCCGCTATATTTCCTCATAGCAACCATATAGTCTTTAGACTGCCATGATGATTTAAGCCCCAGCTGATTGGCTATACCCTGCTCTGACTTATCAGGAGCATAATATGCAAGCATTAAATTAGAGAAGAAATTAAATAACACAGACAAGGTCATCTGCAAAGGATTTGTTTTGGGATTCTCCTCAAAATATTTTATTATCTGATTAGCCTTGAAAACATCCTTTGCCACCAAAGCATTCCTAAGCTCAAAATTATTATAATCCTTACTTATGCCAATGTTACGTTCTATCTGTTCAGGAGTAATCCGCTTTTGCCCTCTCGGAAGTGTGATAATTAATTTTTCCAACTCTCCGGCCATACGGCTTAAATCTGCCCCAACAAATTCTGCCATCATTTCTGAAGCCTTAGGTTCTATTTCTACCGATCTACGTTTCAAGTAAGAAGATATAAACCCAGGAAGCTGGGCATCCTTAATCTTTTTCGATTCGAAAAGGACACCTACTTTCTCTATTTCAGCTGCCAATTTTTTTCTTCTATCCAATGTACCATGTTTATGGCATAACACCAGAATTGTGGAATCCAAAGGCTTCTGGAGATAATAAACAAGCTCTTCAATATTCTTTATATTTTGAGCTTCTTTTACTATTACAACTTGATATTTGGACATCATGGGATAACGCTTGGCTGCATTGATAACAGTCGCGATATCTGTATCAGCCCCATAAACAATAGTCTGATTGAATTCTTTTTCATTTTCATTTAACACCGTTTGTGCTATATACTCAGATATCCGGTCTATATAATAAGACTCTTCACCCATTAGATAATAAACAGGCTTATAGATACGGTTTTTCAGCTCACGGGCTATTTCTTCGTATGTTGTTTCTTTTGCCATACACAGTAAAATTACCAGTCAAATTTCAAGTGCTTGACTGTTTTCTTTTCCTCAATAATCATCTGTAATGAAGCAATACCAATCTCCACATGCTCCTCTACATATTGCTGCGTTACAATACTGTCGCTTTTTTCCGTCTTCACCCCTTCAGGAATCATCGGCTGGTCGGATACCAGAAGTAATGCTCCAGTAGGAATATGATTGTAAAAACCGGTAGTAAACAGCGTAGCCGTTTCCATATCCACACACATGGCACGCGTTTTAAGGAGATACTTTTTAAACTCTTCATCATGCTCCCATATACGACGGTTGGTAGTATATACCGTTCCAGTCCAATAATCGCGGGCATGGTCGCGAATAGCCGACGAAACGGCACGCTGCAACATAAATGCAGGTAACGCAGGTACCTCAGGCGGATAATAATCATTGGATGTTCCCTCTCCACGAATAGCTGCAATGGGCAGAATCAGATCTCCCAACTTATTTTTCCTATCTATGCCCCCACATTTGCCTAAAAACAAACATGCTTTAGGCTGGATGGCCCCTAGCAAATCCATAATGATGGCAGCATTAGGACTTCCCATGCCAAAATTAATAATAGTGATTCCTTCCGCATGTGCCGAAGTCATATTGGCATCACGTCCTAATACCGGCACATTGAATTTGTCGGCAAAAAGTTCCACATATTTATTGAAATTGGTCAGAAGGATGTATTCTCCGAAATCATTCAAGCTTCTTTTTGTGTAGCGGGGAAGCCAGTTTGCTACAATTTCCTCTTTTGTTTTCATAATCTTTTGTATTTTTGTATCGGTTATTACCGAGTTACACTTATGCAAATTTACTAAATGTTATCATTAAACTTACCATCCTACGAAATTAAAATCGCGGAGCGAAATGGAAAAAATGTTATTTTCGATATGCTTCGCAAGAGATATGTCGCCCTTACTCCAGAAGAATGGGTAAGACAACATTTTGTTCATTACCTGACGGATTATAAAGGATATCCGAAGGGATTACTGGCCAACGAAATACAACTGGACTTAAACGGAACAAAAAAACGTTGTGATACTGTGCTCTACAACAAAGATCTAAGTGCCAAACTGATTGTGGAATACAAAGCTCCACATATAGAAATTACACAAACAGTATTTGACCAGATAACCAGGTATAACATGGTTCTGAAAGTTGATTATCTGATTGTCAGCAACGGATTGAATCATTACTGCTGCCATATTGATTACAATACAAAGACATACCTTTTTCTACCGGAGATTCCCCACTATTCAGAACTGTAGATATATAAAAAAACATTCTGAGCAACATCTTCTTACAAGATCTTGCTCAGAATGTGATGAAATTCTTTTTCCACAAAGAAAAAGATACTGCTTCAGGGAGATATATTATCTCTTGACAGTTTCCAAGTGCTGTTCAGCAATCACACCCGCCAATTCAGGGTCAATCATGATGCGACCACAATATTCACATACGATAATTTTCTTACGCATACGGATATCAAGCTGTTTCTGGGGCGGAATCTTGTTAAAACAACCACCACATGCATCACGCTGAACATATACAATTCCCAATCCATTTCGAGAATTCTTACGGATACGTTTAAATGCCTGCAACAGACGCGGTTCGATAGTTGTCTCCAATACTTTTGCTTTCTCTCTCAGCTTTTCTTCTTCCTGCTTGGTTTCAGAAACAATTTCTTCCAATTCGGATTTCTTCGCTTCCAAGTCCTTCTTTCTTTCATCCAAGTCTTGATTACTGTGCTCTATCTCCTCGCTCTTTGCTTTTTCCGCTGCAATATATTCCTTTATGCGTTTCTCGCAAAGTTCGATTTCCAATGACTGGAATTCAATCTCCTTTGTCAACACATCATATTCACGATTATTACGCACATTATCCTGCTGAGCTTTATATTTTTCAACAGAAGTCTTAGCTGTCTCGATTTCAATTTTCTTAGTTGCAATGTTTGATTTCAATTCCTCGATATCAGCTTTAATTTTCTCGATACGAGTGCTCAAACCGGCAACCTCATCTTCAAGGTCTTGAACTTCAAGAGGAAGTTCCCCTCTCAGAGTCTTAATTTTATCGATTTCAGACAACATGGTTTGCAACTGGTACAAAGCCTTCAGCTTTTCTTCCACTGTTAATTCGCTCGGGTCTTTCTTTGCTTCTCTAGCCATAGTTTTTTCTTACAAATATTTAATAGGATTTGTATTTACCCGGGTTATCTGGACTTCCAGCTCCGGAAACATCTCCTGTATGATTGAATAAAATATTTCTTTTGTATACTGTTCACTCTCATAATGCCCCATTTCAGCTACCAGGATATCATTCTCATAATTGAAATAATCATGATATTTCACTTCACCCGTGATAAATACATCAGCATCGGCACTTACCGCTTTAGGCAATAAAAATGCTCCAGCTCCGCCACACAACGCTACTTTCTGTATCAGACGACCGGATAAACGAGTATGTCGCAGACAGCCCACTTCGAACGTTTTCTTGATGCGTTTCAAGAAATCCAGTTCGGTTTCAGGCTCTTCCAATTCTCCGACCACCCCCGAACCGGCTTGTGTCCAGGTATTTTTCAATGGATAAAAATCAAAAGCCGGTTCTTCATAAGGATGTGTTGCCAATAATGCTTTTACCACCGCAGCCTTTTTAAAGGCCGGAAGAATTGTTTCTATACGCACCTCGGATTCCTTATGCAATTCGCCTATTTCTCCACAGAACGGACTGGCTCCTCTCTGCGCACGGAAAGTCCCCTCACCTTCCAAATTATAGCTGCATGAATCATAATTACCTATGCAACCACAACCGGCTTCAAATAAAGCTTTTCTTACTCTGTCAGCCTGTGCATCCGGCACAAAAGTTACAAACTTCAATAAATATTCTTCTTTCGGGTCTAATATGCGTACATTCTTGAGGCCTATCTTTTCAGCTATTTTATAATTGACACCTCCGGGAGCATTATCCAAGTTGGTATGTGCCGAATAAATGACAATATCATTTTTAATGGCTTTCAACACACACCGTTCAATGTAATCCCGACCAATAATAGATTTATAACCTTTAAATATAAGTGGATGATGCGATATAATCAGGTTGTATCCCAACATGACAGCTTCATCCACAACAGCTTCAGTAACGTCCAGACACAACAAAGCCCCTGTTGCTTCCGCTTCTGTCAGTCCAACTTGCAATCCGGCATTATCAAATCCGTCTTGCAAAGGCAGAGGCGCGAACCTTTCAAGGGCACTTACTATTTCCTTAATTTTCATTCGTTCGCGAAAATTTGATTGCAAAGATAATCAATCCATTTGAATTTAAAAAGCAACCAAGCTATTTTTTATACTTTCCCCACTTTATCATTTTATTTTTCAAAGCATAACGCTCGTCAACAACACGGTCTGTCGGGAAAAAAGTAAGATGAATACGCCATCCGCCCGAATGAAACGTAAATTTGCGGGCTGATATTCCTGTTTCTATCAGAGCTAGTTTATCAATGATAAATGCTTTAATATCTACGGGAAATTTCTCTCCTTCATACATTATATCCGCAGTGACAAAGAAACCGGGAGTTGATAATTCTGCTATATATTTCCAAATCAGCTCATTCATGTTTTTCTATTTTATTGAAAGAAATATATAAAATGTATAAATAAGGCCCCTACTTCCGTTTGGTATCCTTATGAACCCGTAACAACCGGCCATAACTGTCGAATGATTTCCGTGAGGCTAGAAAAATGGTCATCATTAGTGAAAGCATGGATGCCACCACAGTGATAACTACAATCATAATCTGATATTTGATAGCCACATGTGGCGAACTTCCTCCCAATATCTGCCCAATCATAGTTCCCGGCAATGCAACAAGCCCTGTTACTGCCATATTGGCAATGCCCGGGCTGAACGCTTTAATAAGAGCCTGACGTACAAATGGAGCTATCGCCTCATTACGGGTAGCGCCATTCCCCAACAGAAAATAATAAAGTTGCTGTTCCCTACGCAATCCGGCATAGTAAGTATTTAATCCTATCACATTCACTCCCAACATATTCCCCATGATTATACCAAAAACCGGAATAAAATACTGGGCGCTGAAGATGTTATCCAACTTTAATACAAAACCAAGAAAATAAAGTCCGACGAGCACCACTGTTACAAAAAAAGCGATAGAGATTGGAATCATCAAAATTCCACGTTTTAACCGCGTACGCGTCAAAGCCGTTTCAGCAGCTACCCCAACCATGATGATCACCCATAGAAAATTGATAAACGGATTGTTCCATTCAAACAGAAAACGAAGATAAGCCCCAATCAAAAACAACTGTATAATCATACGTACCGTGCCTATCAGAACCGGTTTAAGCAAGCCCGTCTTGAAACGCCATAAAAAATAAACCGGAATAAGCATCAGCAGCAATCCTATTCCCAAACTGCCATAGTCTATATCAATTGTTCCCATCAGTCAGATTATAAAGTAAATACCTTGTCGCATCCGGCGGCAAACTGTTTGTCATGCGAAACAGACAAGATAGTCATTCCTTTACTGCACAAGGATTTAAAGAAGTTAATCACCCGTAAGCACGATTCTGGATCAAGTGCCGAAGTCGGTTCGTCCACTACCAGTAAAGGTTTGTCAAGCAAGGCTGTCACTGCCAACATGATACGCTGGCGCTGACCACCCGACACTTCATTCACCCGTTTATCATAAAGTTTCTCCTCCAATCCTAATGATACGAAATATTCCATCAGCCGTTCTTTGCTGAATCCCGTTTCACGGTTTGCCTTCAGTTCAAAAGGCATCCGCACCATTTCACTGACCCATTCCGAAGGAAGAGCCAACTCCTGGGGAATCCATGCTATTTTCTTTCGGATATGATCCGCCGTTCTAGGTGCCAGGAGTGTGCCGTCCACCCTTATTGTCCCTTCACTTAAAGGTACAAAGCCCAAAACAGCTTTCAGCAATGAAGATTTTCCACTGCCGGAACCACCACAAATACATACGCTTTCTCCGTAATGAACTTGCAGGTTAAGTCCTCTGAAAAGAGTCAGATTACCAAAACTGATGGATATATTTTCTATATTAATCATCCCATAAAAACAAAAAGAGTCGGGAGCATTCACTGCTGCCGACTCCACATAATGTATTAAAAATAAAATAAATGTGTCGAAGTTTAATATGCTCTCGCAAAGAGAACACGGCGAGCAGATGGTTTTCCGGTTACCATACACTTGCCCGGAGTCAGGCTCTCTTCATCAGCATCAAAAGGAAGACAGCGAATTGTTGCCTTGGTTTCCTCTTTAATCCGGTCTTCCGTTTCCGGGGTTCCATCCCAATGAGCCAGAATAAAGCCGCCTTTCTCTATTTGTTCCTTGAAATCATCGTATGAATCCACTTTCACGATATGTTCGTTACGATAGTTCAATGCCTTCTGATAAATATTGTTCTGGATATCCTCCAACAATTGTTGTACATATTCTTCGATTCCGTCGCAAGAACGAGTTTCTTTCTCCAATGTATCACGACGCATCACTTCCATTGTATTGTTTTCAAGATCACGGCCACCCATTACCAAGCGAACAGGCACACCTTTCAGTTCGTAATCTGCAAACTTGAATCCCGGACGCTTATTGTCTGCATTATCATATTTCACAGAGATACCCATTGCTTTCAACTTATTGACAATGCCTTCTACTTTTGCATCAATCTTCTTCAGCATTTCATCATTCTTATAAATAGGAACGATAACTACCTGAATAGGAGCCAAATGCGGTGGCAACACCAATCCGTTATCATCAGAGTGAGTCATTATCAATGCACCCATCAGGCGGGTAGATACTCCCCAGGAAGTAGCCCAAACATAATCCAGTTTATTGTTTTTGTCAACAAACTGTACATTGAACGCTTTTGCGAAATTCTGTCCCAAGAAGTGAGAAGTACCACATTGCAATGCCTTTCCATCCTGCATCAAGCCTTCGATGGTGTAAGTATCCAATGCACCGGCGAAACGTTCATTAGCCGATTTTACCCCTTTGATTACCGGAACAGCCATATACTTTTCGGCAAAGTCACCATACACATGCAACATTTTCTGTGCTTCCGCTTCTGCCTCCTCGCGGGTTGCATGAGCCGTATGCCCTTCCTGCCACAAGAACTCCGCAGTACGCAGGAACAAACGGGTACGCATCTCCCACCTCATAACATTTGCCCATTGGTTACACAAGATAGGCAAGTCACGATAGGAATTAATCCAGTTCTTATATGTACTCCAAATGATTGTTTCAGATGTAGGGCGGATAATCAATTCTTCTTCCAGTTTGGCAGCCGGATCTACGATAACACCCGAACCGTCCTCTGCATTCTTCAGACGGTAGTGAGTAACTACAGCACACTCTTTGGCAAATCCTTCTACGTGCTCAGCTTCACGGCTAAGGTAAGATTTCGGGATAAGCAACGGGAAATAAGCGTTCACGTGGCCGGTTTCCTTAAACATATCGTCCAACTGACGCTGCATTTTCTCCCAAATGGCGTATCCGTAAGGCTTGATAACCATACATCCACGCACAGGTGATTGTTCAGCCAAATCGGCTTTCACCACCAAGTCATTGTACCACTGAGAATAATTCTCGCTTCTTTTGGTAAGTTCTTTCAATTCTACTGCCATTGCTATATCGTTATTTTTGTTTTTCCTTTTTAAGAGTTTGCAAAATTAGTAAAAAAGCATGGGAAAGCACCAATGATTTAGCAAAAATATAGGGTCGAAAAGTATAAAAATAACTTATTGATAACGATAATACCACCAATAGGTATCACCATATTCCCGCCGCATATGGTTTTTCTCTTCCACCGGTGATGAAAATTCCTTCCGACGGTTAAGAAACTCATCCAAACGCCGCACCATCAGCGTGTCTTTGATTTCTCTTCCATATCCAGGATGGGTCCGCTTATAAAGCACCAATGCCTCACGATAATAACGCGGCAATGTATCTTGCTCGAAACAATACATATTAACCGCCGATACGAATTTGTCCAATTTCTTATCCAGCAGCAATGCACTCATATAATAATTCAAAGCGGTATGTCTACCTATCTCATCACGACAGATACGCGCCAAAAAGTCTACTGTCTCTTCTGCAACATGTGGTCTTGCACCAAGATAAGCATACAAGCTATCGGCATTCAAGCGCAACGTTTCCTGAGAATGAGGCGCAAACAAAAGCCCTTCCGCACCATAATATTGAGGATATTCAAACAAATGCTCCCCCATGGTACCTTCCAAAGACATAGCATAGGCTCTAAGCACTGCCAATGTACGGGTTGTTTCCAAAGACTTTGCTCCTACCATCCGTGCAGCTTCATAATGATGATTACGGATAGCCTGCTCCACAGCCAGTTCATGATGAAAATTCACATTCGTATTTCCTATACCTACCGTCATCAGGCATAAAAGTGTCAAAATAGCTAAGTTAGAGTTTATTAAGCCCAATATGGACCCCTCTTGATTCAGCCAGGAACGAAACACACGCCGTAAAGTATAGACCACACCTATATATATAAGCAAAAGCAACGGCAGCAGCCAAAACCATTTATCTCCTATGTTTCCTCCGTGGAAAATAGTCCGGTCCACATCCGTCAGCACTCCCAGCAACAGACAAGACGGGAAATAAGAAAGTGTCCGTACAGGCCCCTTTAATCCCATCAATCCATTGATTCCCCAACGGAATACCAATAAAACCACTGTAATGATAATAGCTCCCACCAACGGAGAATAATGTGTCTTTCCTTGTGACAACGAATAATGCAATGCACCTACTACATCTTTCTGAAGCACAAAAAGATAGACAATACTAAAAATAGAGAAAAGAAGACCGCACGCAACCGTGAGGATGCGGGCGGCTCTTTTATAGGATAAGCTGTTGTTGCTGCTCATAAATTACTCTTTCACTTTTTTCAATACCACAGCCGAACGGGCAGGCAGATACAGTTTCAGCCATTCCTTTTTATCCTTTTTATAAAGAGGATCGAAATTAGTGAAATGACGTATACTGTCATCAGCCAGACCATTGCCTCCGAAAGCTGTCGCATCCGTATTCAGTACCACATCATACGCCCCGACAGGCACTAGGAAACCATAGTCTGTAAATGACTTGGTAGGATTGAAATTAAATACAAAAATCAAATTCTTACGCCGGTAAGCCAACACTTGGTCACCATCGTTATGCCATACCTCAATCACTGGAGTATCCTGAATATTTTTCACACTCTCAATGAGGTGGACCATAGCTGAATCAAAATCGCCCAAGTAATGGTAACACAGGTTCTTATTATCAAAAAGCCCCCACTGACGACGGGCATATTTATGCGACCATCCGTTACCTTCACGCGGGAAATCAATCCATTCGGGATGCCCGAATTCATTACCCATAAAGTTCAAATATCCTCCATTGATGGTAGAGGCAGTAAGCAAACGAATCATCTTATGCAATGCGATGCCGCGATGCACTGTATAATTTTCATCCCCTTTCTGGAAATGCCAATACATATCAGCATCTATCAGACGGAAAATAATAGTCTTATCGCCCACCAATGCCTGGTCATGGCTTTCGGCATACGAAATAGTCTTCTCGTCCTTACGTCTGTTGGTCACTTCCCAGAACATGCTGCTCGGTTTCCAGTCTTCATCAATCTTTTCCTTGATTGTTTTAATCCAATAATCCGGAATATTCATGGCCATACGGTAATCAAACCCATATCCACCATCTTGAATCGGTGCTGCCAACCCGGGCATACCCGAAACTTCTTCCGCAATGGTAATCGCTTTGGAATTTACCTGATGAATCAACTTGTTGGCCAATGTCAAATAACAAATCGCATTATCATCCTGATTCCCGTTAAAGTAATCTCCATAATTACAGAACGCCTCTCCCAAGCCGTGGCTATAATACAACATCGATGTCACACCGTCAAAACGAAAACCGTCAAAACGGAACTCATCCATCCAATACTTACAATTGGACAGCAAGAAATGAATCACCTCATTCTTACCATAATCAAAGCATAAGGAATCCCATGCCGGATGTTCACGCCGCCCGCCCGGATAGAAGTATTGATTAGGATCACCGGCAAAATTGCCAAGTCCCTCCACTTCATTCTTCACGGCATGAGAGTGAACAATATCCATAATGACGGCAATTCCCATTCTATGTGCCGTATCAATCAATTCCTTCAATTCATCCGGTGTACCGAAACGGGATGACGGAGCAAAGAAACTGGAAACATGATACCCGAAACTCCCATAATAAGGATGCTCCTGAATAGCCATAATCTGAATACAGTTATATCCGGCTTCCGCTATACGCGGCAATATTTTCTCACGGAACTCATTATAAGTCCCTACCCTTTCTTCTTCCTGAGCCATACCGATATGACATTCATAAATCATCAAAGGATCAGTCTTTGCACGGAACACCTTCTTTCTGAACCGGTAAGGATTCTCCGGTTCCCAGACCTGTGCACTGAATATCTTTGTCTGCTCATCCTGTACCACACGGTTAGCCCATGCCGGTATGCGTTCTCCTTCACCGCCATTCCAACGGACTTTCAGTTTATACAAATCACCATGCTTTATAGCACCGCTTTGTAATTCCACCTCCCATACACCAGGAGAGTTCTTTACATGGTACATCCTATAATCGCCATGTTCTTTCCAGTCGTTGAAATCTCCGATAAGATAAATTTCCTTCGCATTCGGAGCCCATTCACGGAACACCCACCCTCTTCTGGTACGATGCAAGCCGAAATATAAATATCCGGTGGCAAAGTCCGATAAAGTTCCTTTGCCTCCGGTCAGTTCCAATTCTTTGTCTAGTGCATGCTGATGGCGTCCTTCGATCGCTGCCGAATACGGTTCCAGCCAAGGATCACTTTCTATTATGCCTAATTTAGGAGTGGTATTTTCCATAATATGATTACTTGTTAGTTATTCTCTTTCAAACCAAAACTTTAACGATCACTTTTTTCACGCCGTCAGGAGACACTCCCGGAGCGTGAGCATCCTGTGGAAAAAAGATGGCAAACATTCCCGGCTTTACAGGAATATAGCTTTCGGCAAGTCCCGGATAGAACGAGATATCCTTATCTGCATCATAGTCTGCTTCGGGAAGATCTTCACGGGCCGTATAACCCATCACTTCCACCCCTGACAGAGGAATCTGTATGTCAATAAACTTATTATGAGTTTCTAATTTTGCTTCTTCTTTAGTTTTAGGCTTGGTCTGAGAAAAGTTTACTACCAGATCATCACCCTGTAATTTTACTTTTCCTAATTCCTGAGCGTTCAAGTCTGTAGTCTTCAGATATTCCATTGCTTTAGCGAACAAAGGATTCAATGAAGCGTACTTTTCTAAGTTTTCTAATCTGTCTACTACCATAATTATTTCATTTTAATGGTTAAAATATTGCTTTTATCATTCAAAGTCGTCTATTGTGAAATTTGTAAAATCAGCAAAACGCTTCAGTTGCTTGAAAACATCCTCTACTTTGTCCAACAGGTCAGGGGCAAGGAAAAACGCATCAGGCACCATATAAGCACAGGTATAATCCTTACATTTTAAATAATCAATATATTCAAAATCCTTCGGAAATCCTTTGGGGGCTGTTTTTAAGTGATTTTCTCCAATAACAGGAAAGTATTGCTTGAACACAGGATCTTCCACAATTTCCCTGTATTCGTCTATGTTGTCATAGATGGACTGGCGGACAGCTTTCAGCACTTTAGGTTCCAGACACCAGCTTCCACCAGCAAGCATACAGTTATCAGGCTCTATATGAACATAATATCCACAATGTTCCGATTTCTTTCCACGAGCGTTGATATAGCCGCCCAAGTGTATCTTATAAGGAGTCTTATCACTGGAAAAACGCGTGTCGCGATAAATCCGGTATGTACAGTCCTTGGCTTGAATACCGACAATACTTTCGTCAAACAACGAAATGCGGGCGATGATTGCTGTCAGTAATTCCTCAAACTCTTTTTGAGCTTTCAGATATTCATCCTTATGCTCCTGAAACCACTCCCGATTATTGTTTGCGGCCAGGTCTTTTAAAAATTGAAAGATAACAGATACATCCATGTTACATTATGTTCATGTGTTCACTTGACAAACTTACAAAATATATTTGTAACGAACTAGAAAAAAGCGAAGTATTTATTTTTTTCCCAAGACCTTGAGAAACTCATCATGCAACTTTCCATTGGTAGCCAACACTTCATGACCGGAATAGAAATCTCCCCCTCCGCTGTAATCTGTCACTTTTCCACCGGCATTCATCAAGATTATCGAACCGGCCGCAATATCCCACGGTCCCAGCAGTCCTTCTATACGGGCTTCAAAGCGACCGGCAGCTACGTAGCAAAGTTCTGCCGCAGCTGCTCCTTGCAGGCGCATGCCTCCCACATTTCCATATAACTCGTGCACGATATGCTCCGCCAATGGCTTATACTTTTGCGAATCGTATGGAAAGCCTAACGCCACAAACGCTTCGTCCATATCAGAAACATCTGATACATGTATTTCTTTGTTGTTCAGATAAGAAGGCGCTCCTTTATAAGTCCAGTAAAGTTCATCGCGGCATACCTCATACACCACCCCAACCAGCAGTTCTTCTTTATTGCGAAGGGCGATACTCACACAATAAGGAGCATTATTATGGATAAAATTGGTGGTTCCGTCCAACGGGTCTACCAGCCAGCAATAGTTTTCCGTAGTCAGGCTGCCCGAACCTTCTTCGGCAATGAATCCTGCTTCGGGAAGCAATTCCCGAAGTTGGGCCACAATACGGCGTTCCGATTCCTTATCTACATACGACACATAGTCGTGAGCATTTTTCTTCTCTACCTTGCTACGGTCAAAACCGCTACGCTCATTACGAAGAAAAGCACCCGCCCGGAGTGCTATTTCACGTACATTCAACGTTATCTTCTCTAAATCCAACATTATATTCTTATTTTTGTTCCGCATCCAGCGTTCCAAACTTATAAACACCTTTACGGATTACATTTCCATTCTTGTCAGTTTCCACAAAAGCGCCGTGTTTCTTCCCTTGTTTGAAAAATCCGTCATAGCGTACTCCGTTCTTATCTTCAAGCACACCTTTGCCGTCTTCCTTTCCTTTTACGAAATGACCCTTGTATTTGGTTCCGTCAGCCGTGCGCAAAGTGCCTTCACCGTCGGCCATGTTGTTTTTCCATTCACCTTCATAGTCATCGCCGTTCGCCCAGATATAGTGTCCTTTACCGCTGCGCTGGTTATTCACCCACTGCCCTTCATACACAGCACCGTTGGCCCATGTAAAGGTTCCGGTCCCATGCTGCTCGCCGTTCTTGAACTGCCCTACATACTTGTCGCCATTCTTGTGTACATAAATTCCCTGCCCGGTACGTTCACCATTCACGTAGTCACCTTCGTAACGGTCACCGCTATGAAAGTAATAAATGCCTTTACCGTGCTGCACGTCATCCTTCCAGTCACCCACATACTTGTCACCGTTGACATAGTAAAACGTTCCCTTTCCGTCACGTGCGTCATCTTTCCACTCGCCTTCATATTTTGACTGGTCGGGCCATACCATAACCCCCTGTCCGTTTTTCTTGTCTTCTTTCCATTCGCCCTCATATTTGGCTCCTGCTTTCCAGGTATAAGTACCCTTTCCGCTACGTTTGTCCTGAAACCAGTTACCTATATAAACATCTCCGTTATAATAATACATAGTGCCTTCACCCTGCTGATAGTCGGCAAACCACATACCTTCATACCGGTTGTTATTCATAAAATAATAGGTTCCGCTGCCGTGTTGCTGGTCCTGGAACCATTGCCCCACATACTTTTCTCCATCGTGAAACGTATATGTCCCGTTCCCCTCGCGTTTACCTTTTATATATTCCCCTTCGTAGGTATTTCCGTTCTTGTAGATTGTTTTTCCTTTACCGTTTGGTTTTCTGCCTTTCAGTTCTCCGGTATATTCGCCCCCGTCTTTAAAAGTATAATTCCCGATTTTTATCTGAGCGGTGGCCAATGTACTGACCGATGCCAAAAGCAATAATATATATACGTATTTCTTCATTGGTTCGTTACTTATAATAGATAAGATTTACGCCAAAGATACGATTTTCTATCTTTGGACATGATAGGTTATTACACTTTTTTACCCGCAATGACCTCTATTAAGTTTTCTTTGCAGAAATACTTTTGAGCCAATATGCGTATTTCTTCTCTGGTGATTCCCCGGATGGCATCCAGCGAACGGATAAAGAAGCGTTCGTCCAGCCCTGCCGTTTCTATATAAATCCAGGCATCAGACAAAGAAAAAGGTCCCTCGTACGACCGGCATAAATCGCCCAGCATATAGTTCTTCACCATTTCCAATTCTTCTTGAGGAACGAGATCATTACACAATTTGTCCATCTCCCGATAAACTTCTGTTATGATAGAATCCACATATTCATTGGCCGCCTCGGTACTGACAGCCAGTATTCCCGTTCCCGGATAGGACACAATGCCTGCGCCGATACCGTATGTATATCCCTTGTCTTCACGGATATTGGACATCAGACGGCTCCCGAAATACCCTCCGAACAAAGTGACCATGACACGTGCCTTCAAAAAGTCCGGATGATGACGGTCCATTACGAAACATCCCATTTTCAAGGAACTTTGAAGTGCATCCTCACGTTCTATAAAGATACGCTTTTCCTTGGTGGTAACCGGAGGAACAAGCGTTGTCATTGCTTTTTCCGTCACTTCCCCCCATTGTCCGCTTCCCAAGTTATCTTCTATACAACGGATAATTTCCGATGTGACTTTTCCCGAAATATATACCGAACAATTGCCCGAATGATAATATTTCCGATAAAACGAGCGGAGCACCTCCGGGGTAATCCGGTCATAATCCTCCGCTACCGCATAGCGCCCGAAAGGATGCTCCGGACCGAACAAGGCTGTATTCAACTGCTTTCGGGCAATCATTTCCACCCGGGTGCTGTTCACCAGGAATTGCTGTTTGTTCGTATCGGCCACCACGGAAAGTTCCTTTGCCGGAAACGTAGGAGCCTTTATCATCTCGGATATGACGGCCAGCGTGCGGGCAAAATATTTATTCAGAGAGTAAAGTGTTATGAATCCATAGTTCACGGAAGAAGATAACTCCAGCCAGGCTCCGTAATAATCCAATCGCTCTGCAATCTGTGAAGACGTTAAATTTCCAGCTCCCTCACGCAGCATCCTGTTGGCAAACATAGCCTGCAACGGCTGTTCCTGATTCCATTGTCCGCCTCCTATCAGAAGATCGAAACGTACAACATCCTCGGTCCCCGCATGAATGATATTCAAAGGCATCCCGTTCTTCATCGTCCTCCTGTCGGGACGGGTTATACTGAATTCGCTTAGTTGGCGGATTGGCGGTGGGGTGGTTCTGTCCAGCATTTACTCCCCCTCCCTTTGTTTTAAAAAAGCTTCGGCACGTGCCAGATCCTGAGGCGTATCAATGCCTATTGTTTCTACTTCACTGATTCCCACCTTAATAATATAACCATTTTCCAGCCAACGAAGCTGCTCCAATGATTCAGCCAGCTCCAGCGAAGATTGTGGAAGCGAAGTTATTTCTTTCAGTACATCGGCCCGATAAGCATACAGACCGATATGTTTATAGTAAGTATGCCCTTTCAGCCAGCCTTCCTTCTCTGCGTTACGTTGGAAAGGAATGATGGAACGGCTGAAATACAAAGCATTCATATTCTTACCTACTACTACTTTGGGAGAGTTTACATTTTCCAAGGCTTCAAACCCGTCATCCGGGGTGAAAGGTTTCACCAAAGTCGCAATCTGTGTGGCAGGATCTTCAAAGCAAGCTTTCACGGCTTCAAGCTGTGATTTTTGAATAAAAGGTTCATCACCCTGGATATTTACAACCACATCATATCCTCGTCCTACTTTGGTATACGCTTCATAGCAACGGTCTGTGCCGCTTTTATGGTGAACGGAGGTCATGACCACTTTTCCGCCAAAAGCTTTTACGGCGGATTCAATGCGTTCATCGTCCGTCGCTACGTATGCTTCATCCAATATGCCGGACACTTGTTCATAGACTCTCTGAATCACAGGTTTGCCTCCCAAGACGGCCAGAGGTTTGGCAGGAAAACGTGTAGAGGCATATCTTGCAGGAATAATTCCAATAAATTTCATGGTACCATTTCTTTTATATATTCATGCAAAAGTAACAAAAACATTTCATACATTTGCACCATTAATGCAATAAATGTTATGGACGAACACCATTGTTTGCTTTGTATGGGCTCTAATACAAACCGTTACGCGCAACTCTCGGTTGCACGGAAAGCATTGTGCGCCGCATTTCCCGATATTCATTTCGGCGAGATGATGGAAACGGAAGCTGTTGGCAGCGGCTTTCACTCCCCTTTCAGCAATCAACTGGCAAAATTCAGTACAACACTTTCACCCGATTCTGTTCGTGATTTGTTTAAAGAATTGGAACGACGCAGCGGACGGATTCCTGAAGACAAGGTTCAAGGAGTAGTAAAACTGGATATTGACCTACTGGTTTTTGACAATAAGATATTGAAACCGGAAGATATGGAAAGAGAATATATCCGCCGTGGAATGTCTGTGCTTTTTTAGGATTTATACCTTATTATATATTAATCATCATCACCTTGTGATAGCCCGCCTCCATCCCCCCCTACAGCAAACGATAGTATTACTGAGAGGACCAGCCTGACAGGTGGGAAAACAGCTAAGTATTTTCATTGACAGACCTAAGGTTTTCTACCAGGAAGACTAAGACTTTCCGGCCGTTCAATTTCTATCTCCATAGGCTTTGGAGTTATCTCCATAACCTTTGGAGTTATCTCCGCAGCCTTTGGAGTTAACTCCAAAGCCTATGGAGATAGAA
>ENA-OWOU01000475-OWOU01000475.1-gut-metagenome-genome-assembly--contig:-NODE-475-length-24968-cov-5.253104_pt1 | contig 24968 bp, 19 predicted proteins | sample MGYA00248248_ERZ651801 | MGnify/ENA primary metagenome ERZ651801 (study PRJEB26908, sample SAMEA4031710) | gut metagenome | biome: gut; feature: normal infant; material: stool | place: China | collected 2015... | reverse complement strand
TCGCCCTCTTCCTCATTGTTGCATTGGGCTTCATGTTGGGGAGAATCAAAATTAAAGGATTATCTCTGGACGTTTCCGCAGTCATTTTCATTGCTCTTCTCTTTGGACACTTCGGTGTAGTCATTCCTAAAGAATTAGGAAACTTCGGATTGGTACTTTTCATCTTTACTATCGGCATTCAGGCCGGTCCCGGTTTCTTCGACTCGTTCCGAAGTAAAGGTAAGACCCTGATCATAATCACCATGCTGATTATTTGCTCGGCTTCTCTGACGGCTATCGGGCTCAAATATCTTTTCGACATCGATACCCCCAGTGTAGTAGGCTTAATAGCCGGAGCACTGACCAGTACACCAGGACTTGCCGTAGCCATCGACAGTACAAATTCTCCGTTGGCATCCATCTCCTACGGTATCGCTTATCCGTTTGGAGTTATCGGTGTAATACTGTTTGTAAAGCTGCTTCCCCGCATTATGCGCATTGATCTGGATAAGGAAGCCCGCCGACTGGAAAAAGAACGTCGCGGACAGTTTCCGGAATTGACTACCTGTATTTATCGCGTCACAAATCCTGCCGTATTCAACCGCAGCTTGATGCAAATCAATGCACGGGCTATGACAGGGGCTGTTATTTCACGCCATAAACATGATGAAGTTATTTCCATCCCTACAGCTCATACGGTGTTACATGAAGACGATTACATACAGGCAGTAGGCAGTGAAGAAGCTCTGAACCAACTTTCGGTCTTAGTCGGAGAACGCGAAGAAGGTGAATTACCTTTGGTAGACACACAGGAAATCGAATCCTTATTACTGACCAAAAAGGATATGATCAATAAACAATTAGGGGATTTGAACCTGATGAAAAACTTCGGATGTACGGTAACACGTATCCGCCGAAGCGGTATTGATCTGTCTCCGTCACCGGATTTAACTCTGAAATTCGGCGATAAACTGATGGTGGTAGGAGAAAAAGAAGGACTTAAAGGATTGGCCCGCTTACTGGGAAACAATGCTAAAAAGCTATCTGATACAGACTTTTTCCCTATTGCAATGGGTATTGTTTTGGGAGTACTGTTCGGCAAACTGAATATTACTTTCCCCGGTGGTTTATCTTTCTCTCCGGGATTGACGGGCGGTATTTTGATTGTGGCTCTGTTCTTAAGTGCAATTGGTAAGACAGGACCTATTCTGTGGTCTATGTCCGGACCTGCTAACCAATTATTGCGTCAGTTGGGATTGTTGCTTTTCCTAGCCGAAGTCGGTACCTCGGCTGGTACCAATCTGGTGGCAACTTTCCAGGAAAGTGGCTGGCTGCTATTCGGAGTAGGTGCTGCTATTACGCTGGTACCTATGTTAGTAGCTGTGTTCGTCGGGCTGTTTGTCTTCAAAATCAGTATACTCGACTTACTGGGAACCATCACCGGTGGTATGACCAGTACTCCGGGACTTGCAGCAGCGGATTCTATGACTGACAGTAACATTCCGAGTGTAGCTTACGCTACGGTTTATCCTATTGCAATGGTATTCCTTATACTGTTTATCCAGATTATTGCAACTATGGTTTAAGCCAAACAAATATATGCTTGATTAAATGATTTCATTTCAGTATAAAAAATGGAATTATTTTTTATTTTTATGCCAATTACTTGTCTTGATTTATCAACGTCAAAAGAGTTTTTTTGCAACTAATTGGTTATCAATAAAGTTATAATAGCCTTATCTCAATATAGGACTGAGGTACCCTAAGTATACGACTGAGATGTCCTAACTATACGACTGAAGTACCCTCAATATATGACTATGCCCCGAATATTAAATTATTGTAAGGAATTAGTATTATATCAAGCATTTATATACTAAAACTATAACCCGAGTTGAATACACAAAAAAAATAGGTTTCTGTCATTCATCAAGTCCGGACAGAAACCTATTTACTTCAACTAAAGGAACTTCTTTAAAAGTCTTTTATTCCATATAGACCATATCGTCCTTTCTCTCACCTTTATACCAATCAGTATATGACTTACATCCACTATCAACCCACTTCGTATACATAGGATAAGCCTCATCAATCCGGATATTTTCCAAGCACCATTTGAAATCAACTGATGGAATCTCAAGTACATTCGGGAAATCAGCACTATGTACATTATAAGAATTAAGATCAAAGGTAGCCTTTCCGTTATTCAGCATCGGAATGTATTCACTAGCTTTTGGCAAGGTTATCTGAATGACCTCAGTTTCCACCCTTGAAGTACCTTTACGTACATTCATATAACCGGTCAGATTCTCAACATAGATCTTACCATTGATTCCAAAACTATTATTGAAATTTGCTCCTGTTGCCATAACCTGAATATAGGCCAACACCTCATTCTTAATATTGGCGGACTCCTCAATACGGAACCTCACTACAACATCGTTAAAGTCATAGTCTCCCTGGCTGGGATAGTTGTCCTCAAACAACCACATTCCTTGCCATACAATCTTAGACGGATCCAGTTCCGGAACCGGAATTTCAATTTCAGGTTTCAAAGTCGGAGTCGATTCGATCAGACACAGCAGGTCGTTGTAATCCTGATCAAACCATCCACTTGGAATTTGATCTTCCATACCCAATGTCTGATACTCCTTACCGCCAAACACCAGTGTTCTGATAACTCCTGACGTCAACAATATGTCGTTATGCCCCAGATTAAATTTCGGAGTTGAATACCGATAAAGACCTGACGAATACGAGCATGCAAAGCCTATCTTACAATCGGTAAATTTACCAAGCGCTATCTTTGAACCAATCGTCTGGGTTCCATCGAATACAAGTTTCATATCCAGATCTCGATAGTCATTGACCTCATCCGTATAGGTATAATAGTACAAACTGTTATTGAGATGAGCACCACCATTACCCACATAAGTAATCCAGACTTCAGTCTCCTCGCTTCCAACTATCAAATCGGAACACTCAGTATAACAATCACTTGGCGTATTCCTAATCCCTTCCGGATAAAAATTATTGATAGCTGTAATCAACGCATCACTCAGTTCGCTCTCTGCTCTCGTAACACCTTTATTTACAACAATATCCCCCTTCGAATAGGTATACATCTGACCATTCATCAACAGATATAACTTATCTGTAGCTTTAGGAATTCTGACAGTTTCCGTAAACGGAGCATAGCCAATCAAAATTGGTTCACCTACCAGATGACCATCCACATAAGGGTCACCGACATAGAGCAGGCAACGAGTATTTTCTGTAGTATTAACACTCACGCTAATTTCATCAACCAAAGAGAAGTCTTTGCCAGTCTCCGGTTCCTGATAAGAATTTTTCACCTCGCATGAAAGCAATGCAGAAATACATACAAATAACAATAATAACTTCTTCATACTTTATTTATAAAAAGAACATATTTAGCACATTATCTCTACGCAAACATACAGCATTTACAACTAATAAACAAATTAAAGACCAATAAAATCAAATAAATAAAATCATTCTAAAAACACCTCATATAATTCAAAGCTTACACAAAACAGAAATATATCAACATTAACTATCTATTACTTTTATGATAAATAAAGCAAAACCACCCACTACTTTTAGCAAGTACTTGCTATTTTCAATAAAATTCCCCTAAATTTGCATACGATATAAATACCAACTAAATATGAAAACATTGAGAGTCCAAAACATCATAAGCCTAACAACTTGCTTTTTCCTGATTCTGGCAGTAACTATTTGTAAGGGAAACAAGTTCGGGAGCATTCTCTCCGATAAGGAAAATGCAACAGAAAGCCCTATAGGAACTTCCGATATATTACGGCATACGGATGAAGGAGTACAGATAATATCAACCCGGCAAATAACGAAAGATATCAACGGATATGGAGGAAATGTCCCTCTTGAAATCTATATGCAGGATAACCGCATTACAAAAGTGGTGGCATTGGAAAACTCTGAAACACCCAGCTACTTTGCCAAGGTACGAAACAGTGACCTGCTGCAACAATGGAATAATCTATCACCGGAAGAAGCAATCAATAAAGAAGTAGACGGAATATCCGGAGCTACAGAGTCTTCGGTAGCTATTATCCAGTCCATCCACAAGGCAATGGAATATGCAAAGAAACATCCGGCCGACAAGCCTGCAACTGCTTTCAGTTTTGACTGGATACTTTTCCTGGGTTTACTGGCAGGCATTGCACTGTGCACCTTGATTATTGTATATTTCTCCAGAAAACCTAAAGGACAAATGACACAATATGTACTGAACACTTTCAGTCTTGCCTTGGTTATAGTAGTAACTGCATTATCTATTCAACCGAGACCAAATCAACCTAATAAGATGGAGGAACCTATTATGAAACAAGATGATAAACTTTCCGTTCTTGAAGCCATACATGCAAGAACCAGTATCCGCTCTTATCAGCCACAAGAAGTAGAGGATGAAAAAATAGAGCAGCTGTTAAGAGCTGCTATGGCTGCTCCCACAGCAACCAATAAACAACCTTGGGCTTTCATTGTCATTAGGGATAAAGAGATTCTAAACGAATTGAGTTCTACCCTTCCTTATACCAAAATGGCAAAGGATGCTCCACTGGCCATCGTAGTATGTGGAGATTTAAATAAAGCTATCAGTGGTGCAGGTATGGAGTACTGGGTACAAGATGCTTCGGCTGCAACAGAAAACCTACTGCTGGCTGCACAAGGTTTAGGATTAGGGGCCGTATGGTCAGGAGTTTATCCTATGGAAGAACGGATAAAAGAAGTACAGAAAATACTCCAACTGCCCAAAGACATTATTCCCCTGAACGTAATTCCAATCGGTTATCCGGCTGAGAATCCACTTCCGAAAGATAAATGGAAACCGGAAAATATTCATTTTAACCGCTGGACAAAGGACAAATAAGAAGTGGCTTTCCTATTCATCCATATCATCCAGATGTATTTCCAATGCCTTCACCGAAATATAAATCTCGTATACAGAAATAGCCAGAGAAATAATCAATAACACCATTGCCAATCCAAAAATATAGATGGATACAAGATAGAGCTGTATATAAATAAAGAACATACTTACAACACACAGCAACAGACTGCCTGTTCCTGTCACCTGCATGGCACGCGTCAGATACAAGCGTTTTCGAAGATTGGCAATCTGCGCTGCAGTCACTGATGAATGGTTCGCACGATACTGTTCCTTCAATGCACGTACCAATTGGGCATACGACATGAACCGATTGGTATATGCCAGCATAATCAATGAAATCGCTGAAAACAGTAGAGCCGGAGTAGTTAGATCTATTTCCATATATCTTATGCATTAGAAAGTTATCACATTATTTCAAAGGATTACTTTTCACCCCTTCAAAAGTTATCTTAACCGGATTGATATATCCATGCTTATCAAAAGTCATTTCATCGATGCAGGTTGCACGATGGTTCCCGTCTGTCTCAGTTAACGGACGACGATGGTAAATGATATAATACTTATCAGATTTTGGTTCATGAATCACAGAGTGATGTCCAGCTCCGGTAGCAATCTCCGGATCTTGCTGTAGTATTTTGCCAATACGCTTAAACGGACCAAAGGGATTATCTGCAATGGCATAAGCCACTGAGTAGTCAGGACCACCCCAACCTCCTTCCGACCACATAAAATAGTATTTCCCATCGCGAATGAACATGAAAGGACCTTCCGTATAATTTTCCGGCGTAACCTCCCTGTAGTAAGTTCCGTCTTCAAAAGGTAAAAGTCCCGTAAAGTCATCCTTCAGCTTAACAACGTTACATCTTCCCCAACCTCCATAATACATATAATATGAACCATCTTTATCCTGAAATACAAACTGGTCAATCGGTTGAGCACGATTATATATCTTATCTATGAGTGGCCGACCTAAATAATCCTGATATGGTCCCTCCGGTCTGTCTGCCACACCGACACCGATACCACCGTACTCATTATCATTCTGAATATCATTACCTCCAAAGAACAGGAAATACTTATTATCCTTCTTAACAATAGCGGGAGCCCACATAGCACGCCATACCCATTTCACAGCCTTATTGTCAATGATACGTTCATGCTTAGTCCAATTTACCAAGTCTGTTGAAGAAAAAGCATCCATGAATATTTGTTTCTCATATTTATCAGAATAAGTGGGAAATATCCAATATTCATCGTTCAGGATAATACCTTCGGGATCGGCATACCATCCTTCAAAAAGAGGATTACCTGACATTTGGACTGGTTGCTTTACACCACAGGACTGAAGTGTTAACATCACAAAAATGAGTAATAAATAATAAGTCTTCATATATCTGATGTTTTAAAAAAATAAAATATACATTCTATTGTCTCACATATTTTCCACAAAATAAAAGAAAAAAAACGGAAGAATATAATTTCCCTTTATAAAAAGCACAATGCCTAAAGCTGAACTTCACTTGTAACCACAAATTGAAGTTTTGCTTTAGGCATAAAAGGACTCTCCAAAATGAGAAATCAGGAATTACGTCCTAATCTACTTCTTATCATAAATTCCATTAGAGAATTTTCCATAAGCCATCACCTGGTTCGTATCAGGAAAGTGTACAATCTCCGGGAGATTATTCGTGTCGAAATCAATATAAACCAGCTTTTCCGTATCCGATCCGTTGCGAATAACATGCGCACCTTCCGGACCCGCAGGAAAAGTAATTGCATCACCGGCTTTCACTGTAACATCCCCATTGATGGTACGAACGATACCTGTACCGCTGATAATATAGAATACCTCTTCATCCGTTTCATGATAATGGTATCCATAGGCAAAACTACCCGGTTCCACTTCTACAAAGTTCACACGGCACTGGTTCACATCCGCCTGCGCAACAATCGGTTTCACTGTAAATTCATTACCATCCTGGCTAATTTTCTGACCTTCTGCGGTCCTGTAATTCTTTACTGCAAGTTCTTTCATTGTCTTTTTGTTTTTAAATTGTTTATAAGATAGTTGCATTCATCAGTTTTTTCACTAACTTCGCAAATGTAGTCAGTGACTTTCCGACAGTGCAAAGCTATTCACTATTTTACTTATAAACAAGAAGTTACAAATAAGTAAGATAGTTTCCTAAAGGTTACTTTTGCTGAAAAGCAAGAGTTTAAAAATGAAGAAAAAGAGAAAATAATTAATTATAACCTAATCACATGAGTATGAAAACAAGAATTACCTCTAATCGTATCACAGAACTACGCCCGGACGAGATATTCGTTTTCGGTAGTAACCTGGAAGGCGCACATGGTGGCGGAGCTGCTTATCTGGCATGGAAAAAATGGGGAGCCATTTGGGGACAAGGAACCGGATTGCAAGGACAAACCTATGGTATTCCGACTATGCACGGAGGGCCGGGAGCCATCAAACCTTATGTAGATGAATTTATCCGCTTTGCTAAAGAACACTCACAATACACTTTCCTTGTTACAGAAATAGGATGCGGCATTGCCGGTTTTGCCCCGAAAGAAATTGCTCCTCTATTTAAAGAAGCTGCAAACGTGCCCAATATCCACCTGCCTCAGCGTTTCTGGGATGTACTGAATGCAAAATAAAGTCTTGCCTGCCTTCTGCCCAAAGCCAGTAAAATACTGGAAAGGGAACAAAGAGAGCAGATGACAAATATTACCCCCGTGGAAACCAGAATGTTTCCAATACCTACTAAAGGAGAGACAATGCCACCAAACGAAAAGCAGACAGCCCCAAACAATGCCGAGGCTGTCCCGGCATTGTCGCGCTCACACTCCATAGCCAACGCAGTAGATGTAGTGAACGTCATTCCCATCATAAAGAGAACTGTCAGCAACAGGAGTTCATAAATCCAGAAACTGCAACCTAAAGCCAATGCGGCACATTTGAGCAAAGAGACCTACCTATTTTATTCAAAGCTATCCAATATAAGAACAAAAAAATCTCAACTTAGCCTGTGGCTTCCAATTTCTTGTCCATACGCAACTCATGCTTCACAAAACGGCGAATAGAGCGATAAGTAGGATGCAGTACTTTATACGGCCGAATGTCACTCTCGTAAACCAAGAACACCAACAGACAAAACAAAGCTAACAGAATAAGCCAGCCGTACAGCTCTTTCATTGAAACCATCAGGGCCTGTTGTTGTACAACACCATATAGTTCTCCTGCAGATATCCGGCTGACAAAAGGGTTCACATGATCTAACCCAGCACCCAGCAGCATTGCATTCTTCTTCATAGCCCCATTCAGAGCATGTCCTAAAATGGCCGTGCCCAGAGCTCCACCAAATCCGGCACTGACAAACGACTGCACAGACACCGCCTGGAAGAAATGCTGGAAGGGAACACGAGACAGCACTGTAAGGAAGCAAATAGCTATCATCACATACCCGAAGCTACGCAGAAACAGCGGTATAAACAATGTCTCCTTCGGCAAAGCATACTCAATGCCGAAATAGAAATACATCAGATATCCGGTAATGGAAGAAAATGCAATCACCGTCATTGTCTTATAACGCCATTTGCGACGGGAGAAAGTGAAGAAGGTAAAGCCTGCTCCCACAACAATCCCCAGCAGTACCACCCAGTTGAGAGAAATTACATTCAAGGCATCATACCCCAATATACCTTCCATATAAACATGTTCAAACAGATGTGATGGTGCCAGCAGAATATCTATTACTATATATAGTATAAAGGGAAGCCAAACAGAGCGATACGTCCACGTCTTCAAAGCAATAAACGGATGGCGGATGAAAGATGCACGCCACAGGTTCAATACAAGAATCAGCGTACCGATGATAGTTGCCACCCGTATCTGGAAAGATTGATACCAGTCATAATGTTCCCCATACACACAGACAAAAAGGATACACAACAGCACAAGCCCCCACATCAAAGCCCCCAACCAATCGATACCGAACAACGGTAATTTCGGCAAGGAGCGATAACTACGGAATAACCACAATGTAACCAGCATCACCAATAGCAATAAACCAATAATCAACCAGTGCATATACTCCCACTTCGCCCAGAAGGCCGTATAGATTGTTACCAATCCCGATAGCTGAATACAACTCTGCACCAGCAAGTAGATAAAACAGAAGAATACCGATAAATCCCGTTTGGGAGTAAGCCATAATTGAATGGTAGAATTACATTCGAACGTGGCCCACATGCGGAAGATACCTGCAAAGAAACAGGTGATTACCAGCACGGGAATACTATGTGTATGCATACATATCAGATTAGAAATAATCAGAGCAATGCTACACGTCATCAACGAAGCCTTCGAAGTAAAACGGAACTTCAGGCGGAACATGATGGCAAATGTCAACCCCATGCCCACCATAGAAGCATAACCTGCCATCATAATGTCCTCCTGCATTAATGCCGTAGAGCCAACCATCTCATTGACTGCCGCCAAATAGAGACCACCGGAGAACTGGAAGACTATGACAAAGGCAATGATAATCCAGGGGCGCAGTTTAGGAGGTACAAAATCACGGATAGCCGGAATGGAAAAAGGTCCTGTTTCGTGCATAATATCAATAGTTTACTACACACTCCACATTCATACCGGCACGCAGGCGCTCCATATCTTCCGGACGGTTCCCGGTAGAGAACTCAATGCGGATAGGAACACGTTGTTCCACCTTTACGAAGTTCCCTGCGGAATTGTCCTGCGGTAGAAGAGAAAAGCTGGCACCCGTAGCACGGGAAATAGATTTCACAATACCCTTAAAAATAATTCCGGGCACGGCATCCACTTCTATTTCTACCGGCTGACCTTCCCGGATATAGGTAGTCTGAGTTTCTTTGTAATTGGCTACTACCCATCTTTCATTTTCGTCAACAATGTCAACTAAAGTCTGCCCGGGTTGTATCAACTGCCCTTCCTGAATATCTTTCCGTCCGGTAGTTCCGTCGCAGGGAGCAAGGATAACGGTATAAGAAAGATTCAGACGCGCCAGTTCCAAAGCAGCCTGCGCCAGTTTGATACCAGCATCTGTTTGTTCCAGACGATGGGTCTGTTCCTGCTTTACTAAAGTTGTAGATTGGCGCTGACGAAGCAGAAGTTCATAACGTGCCTTGGATGCTTCGTAATCTGTCTGCACAGCATCGTACTGTTGTTTGGTGACAGCATCCTGTGCCAGAAGGTTTTTATATCGGTGGTATTCACGCTCGGCATTGTCCAGGCGAACTTTAGCTTCCTGTAAACCTGCATCGGATACGGCAATATTATTCTGAGTGGTATGTACCGTGGTGGCCACTGCATTCTTTCCCGAAATAGCATTCTGAAAATCAGCCTCAGCCTGTGCCAGACGGAAACGGAACTCGGAATCTTCAATCAATGCTAAGGTGTCACCTTTACGCACTTCCTGGTATTCATCGAAATAGATCTTCTTGATAAAGCCTTGCACGCGGCTGTTGACGGGGACAATCAGCTGTTTTACCTGTGCATTGTCAGTATAAGCTACACTGCCGAGGTGGACGAAATGAGAGCATACCCACACCAGCCCGGCAATAAGTAAGAGACTAACCACTACGTTATAAATCAGTTTTTTCTTTTTGCGTTCCATATCTTATTTAATTCATTAGTTTTCATTCATATATAATTGCCGACAATTTACAGACATCCCGCTGTCTTCTTCAGCTTATAGAGGTTGAAAAGTATATTAATCTGTGCATTCACCAATTGCAACTCCGCATTCAACTTAGAATTACTGGCATCCAGCATATCAGTAATCAATGCCAGATCATTCAAGTAGCGGTTATTCACCACACTGTAATTTTGTGCCGCCAGTTCCAGACTCTTCTTTTGCGTATCACAAATGGTAAAAGCCTCATAAAAACGGATGTATGCCGCCTTCACTTCTGTCCGTACATTCTCCTGTAACAACAAATCATTCTCCTGTGCACGCCGGGTGGACAGGCGTGCCAGACGGATTTTCTTCCCGGACTTAAAGGTGGAAGCTATATCGAACTTCAACCCTATGCCGACATACCAGTAATTCAGATTCTTGTTAATAGGCGGTACTTCAATCGTAATAGGCCCGTCCAGTTTATCACCGGCAAAGAGAGCTACGGATGGTAAGCGTTCCGCCTTCGCAATCCGTTCATTATATTCTGACTGCTTGATATTCAGTTTCATCTGTTGCAGCACAGGAGAGCTCAATACTGCCGTCTCCTGCCAATGTGCCTCTTCCGAAGGTTTGGGAAGTCGCCCCAGCAAAGTAGTATCCACACCAATCACCGTTTCTTCGGGTAAGCCGAGTACGGTGGTCAACTGATTATTTAAAATGAGGATACTATTCTCAATCTGCGTCAATGCCAGTTCCAGGGATTTCAATTGTAATTCATAACGAGTGATATCATTTTTCAAAGCCAATCCCTGCGACTGCTTGGCATTGATATCTTCCACCAGTTTCCGGGTTTGCTCTATATTCTTCCGATATACTTCTGCCTGGTTCTGTAGTTTGTACATCTCCAGATAATTTCCTACCAGTAGGAAGCGGATATCCTGCCTGTTCTTCTCTTTATCCAATTCTGCCAGTTGCTGCTGCAATTTAGCAATGGCAATCCGGCTTGTGATGGCTCCACCTGCATAGATGACCTGCGAAGCCTCTATTGCAAAGTTATTGCCGAAGTGCGGCATAGCAGCATTCTCACCGTTTGTAAAATCACGGTCTGCCAACCAGGCATCGCCCAGATAGCTTGCCGAAATGGATACATCAATCGAAGGAAGTTGCGCATTTTTAGCCACCTTCACCGCCTGCCCGGCTTCCTCTTCTGCTAAACGGAATGTACGGATACTGCGGCTATTGGCATCCGCCATCTCAAACATCTCTTCAATTGTCATCTTCTGAAAGGTTTGTGCAGATACAACAGAGATGTTCAGCGCCCAAACAAAGACAAATAATTCTTTTAATCTTTTCATAATGCCTATTAAATTGTTACCTCAAAAACGGCTGCAAAGGTCGGATTAATTCTTTGCTAAGAGAAATCCGAAATTTGGCAAAGTTGGTTTAATTTGGAGATTTCAAAGGTTTCCGCTACCTTTGTGCTGCAATAAAATCACCTCCAATGACCTCTTCCATACGTATAAAAAACATCTGTGAACTCCCTATCATCAGTGGTAGCAGGAATGATACACGAAAGAAAATCAGTTGTATCACCATTGACCAACGGGAAGCAGAAGAACAATTTTCATCAGACATTCACTTGGATGCCTTTATTATCTTATTGGTTTTATCCGGAAAAGGACGTACGGTAATCAACTACAAGACGTATGATATTCAAGCGGATACCCTCCTACTGCTGTCTTCTGCCCATTTGTTCCATTTTGGAGAATGCAGTGATGATTTCCAGTGCCAGTGCCTCTTTATCAGCAAAGCTTTTACAGATGAGATGGATTCCACCGATATGATTTACCGACGGACTAAATATGGCGTACGATTATACAACGAACCGGTAGTTCCTCTGGAGCACTCACATGCCGGCTTATTAGCCGAAAGGCTGATCAGCATCAATAAAAACATAGACCGGACAGAGCATTTCTATCACAAAGAAGTTATCCTGAACCGCCTGTTCGCCTTTTATCTCGATTTAAGCGATATCCTTGAACGAACTAATCTGCCACATACGGATGGTTGCTTGACCCGTTATGAAAGTATCATCAAATCATTCATCGAGTTACTGGCAACTCATTATCGCAAAGAACATAAAGTGAATTTTTACGCCGCCCAACTGAACTTATCCGCCCATCACCTGACACAGATTGTGAAACTCGTAACAGGGCAAAGTGTAAGTGACTTTATTTTTGAAATGTTATTCAGCGAAGCCCGTAACTTGTTGACTCACTCCAAACTTTCCGTACAGGAAATCGCTACCACCCTCAACTTCTCCGACCAGTCTTCTTTTGGGAAGTTCTTTAAACGGAAAGCAGGTATATCGCCAGTTGATTTCAGGAAAGATGTACTGTCTGTTGAAGAGGGATGAATTGGCAAAGCGAGAAGAAAGGAATGAAGTTACGAGCTACAAGTAGCTGCACTATATATCACAGGTTGTTATCCTGCTATCACTTTATCACCCTACCACCTTATCACACTTTGTTCATAACCCTACAGAAATGAACTAAATGCAATAGCTAATTCCTTTCTTAGGCATTCCTATGCTTTTTCCCTTCCGACGGTTAGCCTTTTCCATCCGAACGTTTATTCTTTCCACCGTGGAGTTTCTTTCTTTTCTCCATGGTGGAAAGAATAAGTACCTACTACTATTTTCCTTAACCGTCGCAGCGAAAAGGGATAAAAGTGGCGATGCAGCGGCTTAACCTCTGAAACTTAATATTATTTATGCGGATAAGGAGTTGGATTGTGTTCATATAGGGAAAGAAAAGAATAAAAGGGGGATAACTTTATCACCCTTTATTCATAGCCCTACAGAAAGAAGGGAATTTCAGTGCAGTTATCCTGAAAATTTGGTGCGGTTACCCTAAAGTCATATTCTTTATTCAGATATTTATCGTACTTTTGTAACCTGTAAACCAGCTATTACGTTTAAGAAGGAATACAACTATGCGCTATAAACTTTCGGCACCTGCCACCTTGCATACCACTGTCCAGCTCCCGGCTTCCAAAAGTATCAGCAACCGGGCTTTGATATTACACGCTTTAGCACAAGGGCATATCACGCCTACCAATCTGAGTGATTGCGACGATACCTGCGTCATGATAAAAGCCTTGGACGGAAATCCCGAACATATCGATATACTTGCTGCCGGAACCGCCATGCGTTTTCTCACGGCTTATCTGAGTGTAACACCCGGCACACGCATCATCACAGGTACCGAACGGATGCAACAACGCCCCATACGTATCCTGGTGGACGCCTTGCGCGAGTTGGGAGCACAAATAGAATATGCCGGAAACGAAGGTTTCCCTCCCCTACGTATCACAGGTACAATATTGACAGGCGAAGAAATCAGCCTTGCCGGAAATGTAAGTTCACAATACATATCCGCTTTACTGATGATCGGCCCTATCCTGAAAAACGGATTAAGGCTGAACTTGACAGGAGAAATCATTTCACGTCCTTATATCAATCTGACTCTGCAATTGATGAAAGAATTCGGTGCAGACGCTGCATGGAGTTCCGAAAGCAGCATTAGCGTCCATCCGGGCCAGTACGAAGACATACCTTTCACGGTAGAAAGTGACTGGAGCGGTGCTTCCTACTGGTATCAAATGGTTGCCTTGAGCCAGGACAGCAAAGAAGAACCTGCAAAAACAGAAGTAGAACTGCTGGGACTTTTCCCACGCAGTTATCAGGGTGACAGCCGGGGAACAGAGATATTCGCCAAACTTGGTGTACGGACTACATATACTGACCGGGGAGTGGTATTAACCAAGACAGGAACTCCCGTTGCCCGTTTAAAGGAAGATTTAGTGGACATACCCGATCTGGCACAAACTTTCGTTGTGACTTGTTGTTTAATGAACATACCTTTCCGCTTCAGCGGATTACAAAGTTTGAAGATAAAGGAGACTGACCGTATCCAGGCACTTATCACAGAATTACATAAGTTGGGATATGTGGTGAAGTCGGAACAGGACAGTATATTAATATGGAACGGCGAGCGTTGCGAACCGGAAGCCAGTCCCGTGATTGCAACTTACGAAGACCACCGGATGGCGATGGCTTTTGCCCCTGCCGCCCTATTGGTACCATCGGTACAGATTGCTGAGCCACAAGTGGTTTCCAAGTCTTATCCGGGATATTGGAAAGATTTGAAACAAGCAGGGTTTAATATTGAAATTGAGGAATAAGCTATGTTAATACTAATTATAAGCCTTATTGTACTGGTCTGTATCGCCCTTATGGCAGGATACATCCGTAACCAGCGTCTGCAAAAAAAGATAGAACGCGGAGAACTGGATGCCATGCCCGAAGTGAAAGAGGTTGATGCGGAATGTTGTGGACAGCATGAAGTATGCGAACGGGACAGTCTGTTGGCTGCCGTCAGCAAAAAGATAGAGTACTATGATGATGAAGAATTAGACAAGTACATTGGCATTGCTCCCGAAGACTACACTCTCGAACAGGAAGATGAGTTCAGGGACGTATTCTATACAATGCAGGATACTGACGTTGCCGGGTGGGTGCGCAGCCTGCAATTACGGGGAATAGCACTACCGGATAATATCAAGGATGAAATATTTCTGATTATAGGAGAAAGGAGATCTTAAAGTGGAGCTATTGCAATACACCTTCTTTCAACATGCCCTCATCGGCAGTCTGCTGGCAAGCATTGTCTGCGGGCTTATCGGTACGTATATCGTGACGAGACGGCTGGTATTCATCAGTGGCGGACTGACGCATGCTTCTTTCGGAGGCATCGGTCTGGGATTATATACAGGCGTCTCTCCCATACTGGCTGCCGGTGTGTTTGCTGTGCTGTCGGCTTTTGGAGTGGAATGGCTTAGCAAACGCAATGACATGCGCGAAGATTCGGCTATCGCTGTATTCTGGACGCTGGGTATGGCACTGGGTATCATGTTTACCTTCCTTTCACCCGGGTTTGCACCCGATCTTTCGGCTTATTTATTTGGCAATATACTGACGATTACATTAGGAGATATCGCATTGCTGGCAGGACTTGCAGTAATATTAGCCATCTTCTTTGTCCTATATTTGCGCCCGATCATCTATGTTGCTTTCGACCGGGAGTTTGCCCGTTCACAAGGTATTCCCGTACAGATATTCGAATATGTACTGATGATGTTCATTGCATTGACCATTGTTGCATGCCTGCGCATGGTAGGCATCGTGCTGGTTATTTCCCTGCTCACCATCCCGCAAATGACGGCGAATCTGTTTACGCATCGTTTCCACCGTATTATCTGGTTGTCTATTGGCATCGGTTATCTCAGTTGCCTGGGCGGATTAATGATATCTTATTATCTGAACGTTCCTTCCGGGGCGGCTATCATCTTCTTTTCCATCATTATATATGTAGTATGTAAGCTGGGAAAGAGTTTTTATTTATCTTTACGGCAGAAAATGCAAACCCCGTAAAACCTACTGGTATAGTTGAAACGCAAAGCAATCCTCCTCGTTGGCATCTTAGTTACTTTGATGCTTGTTACCGGATGTTCCACCCGAAAGAACACAGCCGGTACACGCTTCTACCATGCCCTGACCACCCGTTATAACGTATACTTCAACGGAAACGAAGCTTATAAAGCCGGATTGCAGGCACAGCAGCAAGGGAACAAAGATAACTATATGGAGATGCTCCCCCTCTATCCCATAGGCAATAAAGAAACTACAGGCATCGGCACTTCCGACTATGAGCGTGCCATTGAGAAAGCACAAAAAGCCATTCGCCAACATTCCATCAAACGGCGCCCTATCCGTAAACCGGGACGGGCTTATACGGATGAATACAAGAAATGGCTGGCACGCCGGGAGTTCAATCCTTTCATTAATCGTGCCTGGATGTTATTGGGTAAAGCTCAATATCAGAAAGGAGACTTTCCGGAAGCGGCCGCAACCTTCTCTTATATTGCACGGCTTTATGACGGACAGACGAATATCACTTCCGAAGCTTTAATCTGGTTGTCCCGTTGCTACTCTGCGCTGGGGTGGCAATATGATGCGGAAGATGCTTTAAGCAGGGTGAATAATGACAGTTTACCACCGGCGCTGGCTGTTCCATATGCTTCGGCCACAGGAAATTTCCTATTAGGTAGCCAACGATACAAAGAAGCGATCCCCCATCTCGAAAAGACAGCCAGGAAAGAAAAGAACAAGCAGCAGAAAGCACGATGTTACTATCTCCTGGGACAGACCTATCAAACGCTGCAACAACCGGAACAGGCCTATCAGGCGTACAGCAAGGTAATCCGCCTCAATCCACCATACGAACTGGCGTTAAGTGCCCGCATCCGTCAGACGGAAGTGATGCCCACTGCCAATAGTCGTAAGATTACCGGAAAGTTATTGCGCCTCAGCAAGGATGAGAAAAACAAAGAATACCTCGATCAGATTTATTATGCATTGGGAAATGTATACCTTGCCGAGAAAGATACGGTACAAGCTCTTGCTGCCTATCACAAAGGAATAGAGAAGAGCACTCGGAACGATGTGGAGAAAGGAATTCTTCAACTTACACTGGGTAATCTGTACTGGCAGCAAGCGCGTTATGCCGAAGCACAAAAAGCATACGCCGAAGCAATAGGATTGATAGACAAAGCCCATCGGGAATATGCCACTATCACCAATCGTTCAGAGATCCTGGACGAACTGGTACCACATACCAATGCCATACAGCTACAGGATAGCTTGCAACATCTTGCCAGACTGCCGGAAGCAGAGCGAATGGCAGCCATAGAGAAAATCATAGCACAAGTGATAGCCCGGGAAGAAGCAGAACGCAAAGCTGCAGAAGAAGCAGAACGGGAAGCAAACCGACAGAAGATGAGGGAAGAAGCGGAAAGTCAATTACCCGCCACTTCAATTATCAGCAGACCGGGACAGGAAAATGCAGTCACTACCCCACAGCCCCTCCAACCTACAATGGGAGGAAAGCAAGACTGGTATTTCTATAACCCTCAATTGGTAGAGCAAGGAAAAGCTGAATTCCAACGCTTGTGGGGACGCAGAAAGCTGGAAGATAACTGGCGAAGGAAAAATAAAACAGTAGTTGCACTGGATGATTTTGAAGCGATAGATTACAGTGAATCGGAAGAGAGTGTTGCTAAGAAAGACACAATCCATGGCAATCAGGGAAATGAAACTATTGATTCTTCCATTCCCCAAAAAGAAGAAAATGAAAAGAACACTGCCGACAGCATTGCCGGTGATACTCACCGCCCGGAATACTACCTGACACAAATTCCGTTGACAGAAGAAGCTATGCAAGCCTCAAACACACTGTTATCAGAAGCCTTATATGGTGCCGGAATGATTTTCAAGGATCGTATGCAGGATTTCAAACGGGCAGAAGCTGCGTTTGAACGACTGGTACGCGAGTTCCCTGACTTTGCACAAGCGGATGAAGCATATTATCAGTTATTCCTGACCGAACTGGCTCTAAATTATTATGGAGAACTTCCTGCCCTGCAACGTGCAGAGAAATATAAGGCCGAACTTATCGCCCGGTTCCCCAAAAGCCGCTATGCCAAGACACTAGCCGACCCGGACTTTGCTGAAAATGCCGTATATGGCAAACAACGTGAGGACTCCCTCTATGCCCGTGCTTACAAACATTTCCAACTGGGTGATACAACCACCGTACGTGCAGCCGAACATCTTTCTGCCGAGATATACCCTCTGGGGCAACATCGTCCCAAATTTATGTTCCTCAATGCCGTCACCCGGCTACAGGGAGGGGAAACTGATCAGTTCCTTGCTATCCTGAAAGAGCTTGTACAGCAATATCCGCAAAATGAAATCACGGATCTGGCTGCCCATATTCTGAAAGGGGTACAGGAAGGACGCCTGCTGACTCACGACAGCCATACATTTGGCTCCATCTGGCAACGGCGGAATGCTGAGCTTGCCGAAGCTGGCAAGTTAACGGGCGACAGTCTGAGCGGTAGCGTTATTCTTCCTCCGGACAGCGCATTCAGTACAGAGCGCAACACACCGTTCCTTTTTATCCTGGCTTACGAAGAAGGAAAGGTAAATGAGAACATGCTACTGTTTGAAGTGGCACGCTATAACTTCTCCACTTTCCTGGTGAAAAACTTCGACCTTGCGTTTGCTCACGAACGGGGCATTGGCATGCTGCAAATCCGACCATTCAGTAACTACGATGAGGCGCAGCAATACTTCCGCCGTCTTTATGCCAATCCCGAAATGGCTACACGACTCAGTGGTATGCGTGCCATACTCATATCGGAAGCCAACTACGAACAACTGATTAAACAGTATAGTTTCGACGATTACGATACCTTCTACCGTGCACACTTCTCTTCTATACCGGAACCTGAGTTAAAAGGTTACACGCTGGATGAGCCACTACTGAACCTGCCAACAGAGGAAGAAGAACGGAAAAAAGAAGAAAATCTGCCTATGGAAGAGGATGACCCGGAAAATGGTGTTATCTTTGAGGACTGAAAAAGTGAGTAGTGTTATGAAGAAAGATAAACTCCTTTGGGTAGACGATGAGATCAGCTTGCTGCGACCGCACATCCTGTTTCTGGAAGGCAAAGGTTACGAAGTAGACACCGTAACCAACGGACAGGATGCACTGGACCGTTGCCGTGCTACCACCTATGACCTGATCTTTCTGGATGAAAACATGCCTGGGCTGAGCGGCCTGCAAACCCTGGCTTTGATAAAAGATATCTGCCCCACCGTCCCCGTGGTCATGATCACCAAGAGCGAAGAGGAAAATATCATGGACATGGCTATCGGTCAGAAAATTGCAGATTACCTGATCAAGCCCGTCAATCCCAATCAAATATTATTATCGCTAAAGAAGAACCTTCACCGCCGGGATATCGTCAGCGAAGCCGCACAAACCGGTTACCAGCAGAGTTTCGGTAAGATAGGCATGCAGATTAATGACTCACTGACAGCAGCCGACTGGATGGAATTATATCGCCGCCTTGTTTATTGGGAACTGGAACTGGAAGCTACAGACAGCCCCATGAGCGAAATGCTTGCCATGCAGAAAACAGAGGCCAACAGTGCTTTTGCGAAATTCATCAAAAGGAACTATGCAGATTGGGTATCAACCAAAGATGCACCTGCCGACCGTCCCCTAATGAGTCCTGATCTCTTCAAGCGTATTCTTTTCCCGGCACTGGACAAAGGCGAGAAGGTTTTCTTCATAGTACTCGATAATTTCCGTTACGACCAGTGGCGCGTACTTGCCGACGAATTATCCGGTCTGTTCAATATAGACGAGCAACTCTATTTCAGCATTCTGCCCACTGCCACACAATATGCCCGTAACGCTATTTTTTCCGGTCTGATGCCTGACCAGATAGCCAAATTGTTTCCGGAACTGTGGGTAGATGAAGACGAAGAAGAAAACAAAAACCTGAACGAGGCTCCACTTATACGTACTATCATTGAGCGCTATCGCCGCAACGATACATTCTCTTATCATAAAATCAATGATGCAGCCGGTGCAGAACGCTTACTAGCACAACTTCCTACCCTGGCACAGAATGACTTAAACGTTGCCGTATTCAATTTCATCGATATGTTGAGCCATAGCCGTACAGAGAGTAAAATGATACGTGAACTCGCTTCTACTGAAGCTGCCTATCGCAGCATTACCCTTTCATGGTTCCGACATTCACCCTTGAGCGATCTTCTGAAAGCGCTCGCATCCCGTCAATATCGTGTCATTATCACGACCGACCACGGCAGTATCCGCGTAGATAACCCTGTAAAAGTACAGAGCAACAGTAAGGAAATCAATGCTAACCTGCGCTATAAGCTATCACGTAATATGGCATACAACCCCAAACAGGTATTTGAAATCACCCGCCCGGCCGAGATACACCTTCCCTCACCCAATGTGAGTACGCGCTATATCTTTGCCACAGGACGCGATTTCTTTGCCTACCCCAATAATTACAACCATTATGTCAGTTACTACACCGATACCTTCCAGCACGGAGGTATTTCGATGGAGGAAATGATAATCCCGCTCATCACACTGAGCGGACGAAGCTGAAAGTAAATTGTAAATTCAATCTAATATGGAAATTAAAATTCAATCTCTGGACCATATCCATGAAGCCGCCCGCGAGTTTATCGCTGCTATGGGCGACAACACTGTTTTTGCTCTCTATGGAAAGATGGGAGCTGGTAAAACTACTTTTGTCAAAGCACTTTGTCAGGAACTGGGTGTTGAAGATGTCGTTACATCACCCACCTTTGCCGTTATCAACGAGTATCGATCGGACATAGCGGGAGAACTCATTTACCATTTCGATTTCTATCGTATCAAGAAGCTGGAAGAAGTATATGATATGGGTTATGAGGATTATTTCTACAGTGGGGCACTCTGTTTCATTGAATGGCCGGAGCTGGTAGAAGAACTGTTGCCGGGCAATACAGTGAAAGTAACCATCGAAGAGCTGGAAAATGGTTCACGCAAGTTGACAATGGAAAATCAAGGTTAATATCTTATGAGTCAATACATCGTACAAGGCATCTTTGCAGTGGCCGGCATCATTTCATTACTGGCAGCAATATTGGACTGGGAGTGGTTCTTCACTGCTCGCAATACACAATTCGCTGTAAAAAGTGTGGGAAGAAAACGTGCCCGGTTATTCTATGGTGTACTGGGAGTTATTCTTATCGGAATGTCGGTGTTCTTCTTTCTGAATACACCGCCGGTATAATTTTTTAGACGCAGAAACTGCAACACCTGCATTATCTGCGTCTAAAAACTCAAGGATTCTATTGCCATCCTCCGCCAAGTGCTTTATATAGCCGCACCAACGTTATCTGCTTATCCCGTATCGCATTGCTTAAACCTATCTGGGCATCAAAATATCCACGTTGTGCATCCAGCACATCCAAATACCCGATCACTCCGTTGATATACTGTAACTGCGCCAACTCTACATTACTCCGTGCCGCTTGTTCCAATTGTAGACGCGATTCATAAATCTCTTTGATTTTACTGAAATCCACAATGGCATTCCGCGCATCCTTAAATGCTGTCAATACTGATTTCTCATAAGAATACACCTCTTGTTCATAAGCTGCTTTCTTTGCTTTTAACATTGCGCGGTTCTTTCCCATAGCAAACAAGGGCGTCAGTAATGATCCGCTCAAAAAATGATATGGTGATTTCAGGAAATCCGAGAACTCAGCACTCTCCAAACCATAATGCGCTGTCAAAGCCAAACGAGGAAACATATTGGTATATGCAAGCCCCACTGATGCATTGGCTGCAATCAACTTCTGTTCCGCCTGACGTACGTCCGGACGACGCTCCAATAATGTGGAAGGAAGCCCAACAGGAAGGCTTTCCGGTAATTTCACTTCTTCCGGCAATACTGAACGTGCAATCTTCTGCGGATAATCACCAGCCAGAAACGCAATATCATTTTCTTTTATGGAAATCTTTCGCTCCAGATCCGGTACCAAGGTCGCAGTACGTGCCAATTCCACCTGTGCCTGTTGATAAGAAGTCTCTGAAGTCAGTCCGCCTTCAAAACGAAGCTTTGCCAAACGAACTCCCTCTTTACGGGCATTCAGTGTCTGCCGCACAATAGCCAATTCATTATCCAAGGCTACCAATTCAAAATACGCCTGAGCCACTTCTGCCACCAGACTCATTTTCAGTGCCCGTTGTGCTTCTATCGAACCCAGGAAATCTGCCATACTCTTATCTTTTGCCCAACGCAGGTTTCCCCAAAGATCTACTTCCCATGAGACTATTGCTTTGGCTTCATAACTCCGGTCCGAACTGTAATTATCTCCGCCATAATTCTCCGCCTCCTTATCTGCATATAACTTTCCACTGACTTGTGGAAAAAGATTAGCAAAGTCAATGCGTTTCATTGCGGCCAACTCCTTTACCCGGGCAGCAGCAATTTTCATATCTTTATTATATTCAAGAGTACGCTCAATAAGTGCTTGCAGCGTGGTATCAGTATAGAGTTCCCACCATTGCCGGTCGGCAATAGAAAGTGTGTCCTGTTCTGTAGAGTCAAGTTGCTGCGGCAAATTCAACTCCGGACGTGCATAGTGTTTACCCAACTGGCAGGAACTGAACGCCAGTACCACCACCATTATCATACCATATATTGTATATTTTCTTTTCATAACTTATCGTTTAAATCGCTTCGTAACTTTCTTAATATTCGCGCTTTTCGCTTTTGCCTTCGCCTTATAAATCAGTACGAAGAAGAACGGGACTAAAAGAATACCTACCGTTACAGCCAGAATCATTCCGAAGAATACACCAGTACCAATAGCCTGACGGCTTGCCGAACCCGGTCCACTGGCAATCACCATCGGCAGCATACCAAGGATAAATGCCAAAGATGTCATCAAGATAGGACGAAAACGCAACTGTGATGCATGCAAAGCTGCTTTAACTACATTCGCACCACGGTCTACCTGTTCCTTAGCAAATTCTACAATCAAGATTGCATTCTTTGCCGCCAGTCCGACTAGCATAACCAGCCCGATCTGGAAATAGACATCATTCTCCAAACCGCAAGTCCATACTCCGAGATAAGCTCCCAATGCGGCAATCGGCAATGAAAGTAATACCGCAATCGGCACTGTCCAACTCTCGTAAAGGGCAGCCAGGAAGAGGAACACAAACAGGAATACCAGCGCCAACACCATTGCCGTCTGTCCGCCAGCCTGCTTCTCCTGATATGAAAGTCCACTCCATTCCACACCTATGTTCTCCGGCAAATGCTCACGGGCAATCTGCTCAATAATCTCCATTGCCTGACCGGAACTATAACCGTCGGCCGCTCCACCACGGATCACAGCACTGTTGAACATATTGAAACGCTTGATGCTACCCGGCCCCGTGGTATATGAGGTAGTTCCGAGGGAAGTTAGCGGTATCATCACATTATCCGCCCCACGTACAAAGAACAGGTTAATATTTTCCTTGTGTTCCCTGTAAGGTGCTTCAGCCTGGATATATACACGATAAATACGGTTAAACATATTGAAGTCGTTTACATATACCGAACCAGTATAAGCTTTCATGGTTGAAAACACATCTGCCAGCGGTACACCTGCCAGTTTCACCTTATCACGGTCTACATCGAAATAGAGCTGCGGGATATCTGCCTGCAAAGATGATGATAACCCGGATAATTCCTTGCGTTGTGAAGCGTAATACATCAACGTATCCGTCGCTTGTACCAGGTTATCAAAAGTAGCGTCTCCACGTGCTTCAAGTTGCATTTCGAAACCACCCGAACTTCCCAGTCCCGGGATAACCGGCGGTGTGGAAAGGTATACCTTACACTCGGGATACTCCTGTAAATCCTTTTTCACCTGAGCCATTACCTCATCGATAGTCTGTCCGTCACGTGCACCCCACGGTTTCAGAATAACTGTCAGTTCACTGCGTGCCTGACTGCTACCCACACGGGGGCTACTACCTACTACACTCTGAACATACTCTACAGCCGGATTCAACATCAGATATTCTATAGCACGTTCCGATACGATTCGCGTACGCTCCAGTGTCGCACCTTCAGGCAATTCCAATTCCACTTTAAAGTATCCTTGATCTTCTACAGGCAAGAAACTGGTCGGTATCAGGCGGTTTATCAGAAAAATAGCCACCAGTATCACACCAAATACACTCAATACTCTGCGGGGATTGCCTATCACACGTGAAATCTGGCGAACATATTTACGGTTACCCATACTCAGTGCATAGTTGATATAGCGGAATACAATATTCTTCCGTTTATGAGATTCCGGTTTCAATATCAATGAACACATCACCGGACTCAGAGTCAGCGCAACAACTGTAGAAAGCAATACGGAAACCACAATTGTCACCGTAAACTGACGATAAAGCTGCCCTGTGATACCACCGAGAAAACTAACCGGTACAAACACAGCTGCCAGTACCAGAGACGTAGCAATAATCGCTCCCGTCAATCCTTCCATCGCTTTCTTTGTAGCCTCGTAAGGTGGCAGTTTCTCTTCATGCATGATGCGCTCCACATTCTCTACCACCACAATGGCATCATCCACCACAATACCAATGGCAAGTACTAATCCAAGTAAGGTAAGTATATTGAGAGAGAAACCGAATATCAGCATGAAACCAAACGTACCAATCAGAGAGATAGGTACCGCCACAATCGGAATAAGGGTAGCACGCCAGCTTTGCAATGATAAGAATACTACGATAATCACCAGTATCAATGCTTCAAACAAAGTCTTGTATTCTTCGTGAATATACTCTGAAATGTAATTAGTC
>ENA-OWOU01000471-OWOU01000471.1-gut-metagenome-genome-assembly--contig:-NODE-471-length-25095-cov-3.881206_pt1 | contig 25095 bp, 7 predicted proteins | sample MGYA00248248_ERZ651801 | MGnify/ENA primary metagenome ERZ651801 (study PRJEB26908, sample SAMEA4031710) | gut metagenome | biome: gut; feature: normal infant; material: stool | place: China | collected 2015 ... | reverse complement strand
CTATATGAGTCCGGCAGAGTACAGACATAGTCTTGGATTAACAGCATAAAATAGTCCAAGAATATGTCCGCACCTCCCTATTGCATATGCAATTAACACCGCAATACCTGTTATAACCCACGAAACAGGATACACATTCATCAGCATTTCAAAACTTCTGAACTTATTAAATACGGTGTATATCCCTATTAATCTAAACACACACGACCCCAATACAGTAAGCACCGCCGGAGTCATTGAATATCCCAATCCCCTCAATGCCGCACCGCCTATTTCATACGAGCTTGCCAAACATTCAAACAACAATACGTGGACCATTCTTATTGACGCATATTCAAGAACGGCTTTATCAGTAGTATAAATTCCTGCGAAGAAGTCACGCCAGACAACAAATATAGCACTCATCAAACCGCATATAACCACACTTGAAATCATACTGTATACGAATATCTTTTTACAACGTTTAAAATTTCTTGCACCGTAATTTTGACTTGTAAATGTTACTGCCGCTTGTACAAATGCACTAATTGTAAAATATGTAAAATATTCAAAATTCAATCCGGTGGCAGAGCCGGCTACCGCGTCAGAGCCGAAACTGTTTATAGCAGTCTGTATACAGACATTTGAAACAGAGAACACCACTCCTTGCAATCCCGCCGGTACACCTATTTTGATAACTTTTATCAATTCGCTTTTCTTTATTTTTAATTTATTAAGCCTTAATCTGATTGTTTCTTCTTCATTCATCAGAAAATATATTATAAGAACCGCACTCACTCCGTCAGCTATTACTGTTGCAATCGCCACTCCCGCTACGCTTAATTTGAATACTATTACAAACAACAAATTAAGACAGGCATTTATTACTCCAGATATAATCAGACAATACAGAGGTCTTTTTGTATCACCTTTACTTCTTAAAACAGCTGCTCCAAAATTATATATCATCAAAAACGGCATTCCCAAAAAGTAAATGTGCAAATACAATACCGCTAAATCTATTACATTTTTGGGTGTTCCCATAATTTCAAGAATAGGTCTTGCAATCATCAATCCTAACACAAGCAGAAATACACCGCTTATAAGCGAAACTATCATTACAGTATGAACTGCATCTTGAATTTTTTCTGTTTTTCCTTGCCCTATATAATTTGCTATGACAACATTCGCACCGACTGAAATTCCCACAAACAGATTTATCAGCAAGCTTATAACCGAACTGTTACTTCCAACCGCCGCCAGAGCCTCACTGCTCGCAAACCTTCCGACAACCGCCACATCAACCGAATTAAACAGTTGCTGCAATATACTGCTTATCGCCAACGGAAGTGCAAATAATAAAATTTTATCAAAAATACTTCCATTCAGCATATCCATCTGATTTGATATGCCTTTACTCTTTTTCATTACATACATTCCTCCAAATATTTTAACTACTACTATTATAGCACATATGTATAAAATTAGAAAGTTAGTCTTGCACAAAAATAGCAGAAGAATTTAATCTTCTGCTATTTATATTAACGTAAATATTATTGTGCGTTGTATGTAGTCATAATATATCCGGCACTTGAAACAAGTTTTCTCAAAAATAATTCAGATAAATTATTTTTCATATGTACCGTTGCTAAATTTTGACTTAAATCAACTTCTGCCCATACGCCGTCCTCACTGTTAAGTGTATTTTCGACTCTCGCTTTGCAGTGATTGCAAGTCATTCCGTCTATGCCTATCTGAACACAGTACGGATAATGTGACACATCTTTATCCTCAACCTTAATTTTCTTAACGTGTTCGATTTCAGCGCCGCAACACCCCGAAGTCAGTTTTTTAGCATAACTTCTAATAGCTATAACCGCTATAACTATCAATACTGCTACTATAATCGCTGTACTCATAATATATCTCTCCTTTGCTTTAAATCACAATTAAGGTTAGTATCCTCTAACCTTGATTAGTTTAGCACAACTAACCGATTTTGTCAATATTTCTTGATTTTTTTCAAAAAAGAAATCAAGCTTAGTTTTTAAGCTTGATTTCCGAATTGCATTTCTATTCTATATTTTTAACCAATCTCACATTGTCCATCTGTACCCATTCATTTGCGTGAGCGTCCGAATATAGTCCTACTGTACATTTTCCGTCTGTCACTTTTATATCTGTTGCAACAACAATTTCTTTCCAATCATCAATATTTGTTTTAACGGAATATGTTTTCTTTTCGTCACCGCTTTGTGCGTATACATTACATACATTTTGTCCGCCACTGCTTTTTACCCACGCAGTCATTGTATACGTTCCGTTAGGTAAATCAGTTATTTCTTGATACAAATCTGAAATATAATCTTCCGGTGCAGTTTCCTGTATTACAAAATTACCGCTGTCAACCTTTCCGCGTGCATTGGATACAGAATAATTGCCGACATTGTCACGCACTTTCCAACCTGTTGGTGTTGCTGTTATTTTTCTGTCCGCCTCAAATTCTGGATTGGAAATATAGTTATTGCCCTCTCCGACTTCCCAAGTACCTTTTTCAGCGTCCAACTTCCATTGATGAAGATTGTTAAAGTACGGTTTGCCTTCTTTATCAAATGATAGCGGTACCCATTGATTATATCCGATTCCGTTACCTGCAAAATCGCCCCATCTGTCACCGCAATAAATAATCAAATCGTTTTCACTTCCGTGAATCGTTGTATAGAAGCCTGCTTGCGAATTGTGAGCAAAACTATCTCGTGTGTTATTCATTATATATGGAAGTCCCGTATCTTTATTATAATCGCCCAAAATACTGTCAGACTGCATTACATACACTCTTGACGAATTCCAGCCGTATAAATCAGAGCCTGTATAATAGTAATTGCCGTTATATTTAAACATACAATTACCCTCTATACCTGTTTTGTCTTTCTTATCCACTTCGCCGTTTTCATCTATGTAACTGCCGTCTTCATCATAGAAAAGCATTTTGATATTTTCTTCGTCTATATCCAAAAAGTCTGATTCTCTGAGCGGAATTATATATTGATAAGCACGTCCGTTTGCACTTGAGCATATTATATATGCTTTGCCGTTATCATCTTGGAACAAAGTTTGGTCACCTGTAACATCATTTTGAATTGGCAACGTTTTTTGAATATGGTCAATCTTAAACGGTCCTTCAGGCTTATCACTTACCGCATAAACCATACCCGGTGCATATTGAGAAATTAACACATATTTTTTCGTGTTTTCATTATAAACAACACCCATTCTGCCAACCCAACCGTTCGGTTCACCGGTAAGAGGATAACCCTCAAACTTCCAATTCACCAAATCGTCCGACGAATAACAAGTAAATGTTTCGTAAGCGGCATTTCCCGCTTTACCGTTTTCGGGATTTTTAGCATATATATCCGCTTCTTTATATTTTACACCATACCAATAATATTTGTCACCAAACTTTTGAATACAACCGCCCTGTGAATATATATAATTGCCGTCAGTGTCTTTAAAAAATGTATCGTTTGTGATAGTGTTGTCAGATGTATTGACATTAACCGCACATTTTGCGGTTTGCTTACCGTCAGAAGTTGAAATCGTAATTGTAGTTTTGCCCTTGCCTTTCGCCGTAACAACTCCGTCTGTCACGCTTGCAATATTTTCGTTGTCAGATTTCCAAACCAAGTCGGAATTTTCAATATTTGCCGATAAAGGATAAACCGAATCTATCTCGGTTAACTCTATACTTGTTTTATTCAATGACAGTCGCTCGGATTTTTTGTCGGTCACTGTGACTTTACATTCGTCCGTAAGTATTCCGTCCTCTGATGATACAGTAATTGTAGCATTGCCGTTTGACAAAGCTGTTAAAATACCGTTTTCGCTTACTTTTACTATCGATTCGTCAGAACTTTTCCATGCAACCTTGTTGTCATATGCAAATTCCGGCATAATAACGGCGTCCAATATTTTATTTTCATCACCGACATTTATTGTCACATTATGCTCCGATAATGTCAGACTTTTTGCTTTACCGATTGACGTATCTTCATTTTTACTGCTGTCCTCGTTATATTCAATTTCTTGTGTCTTTGAACGCAAATTATCGTCTTCTAGCAAATATGACTTTACTGTATATTTGCCGTAACCGCTCACATTTTCAAAAGTTCCCGATGTTGAATTGTTTTTAAAACCGATAAGTTTATTATTCTCGTCATACAGTGCCACGCCAAACAGCTTACCGCCTTTATAATCGGCTGAATAACTTATTGCACCGTCACCGTCAATGCCTGTCATAAGACGTGATATGTACCCATCGGATTCTTTCAATACAACATCATCAACATAAACGTCCGCTTTGTCCCACAAATTAAAATATGCTAAATAATCTTGAGTATTGTTACATTCAAATTCGATTGTATGCTTTGTCCAATCAGTATTTACCGATATTTCTTTCGTTTTTACTGGATAACTTCCCGGCCAATCCTGTGAACCGTCAAAGAAACCTGCATTTACAATACAATCCTCTTTCGCTTTTATATAAAATTCAAGTGTGTATGTCACATTTCTTTTCAGTTCAACTCTCTGTGCAACAACGGCACTGTTGAAATGAAGTGCCTTTTCACCGCTGTGCACTTCGTCTGTTGTACAATCGGCAGAGTTTTCATTTTCATAAACCCAACCGTCCCTACCTGAAAAACGCCAACCGTTTGTTCCGAGTAATTCAGTTTCAAAGCTATCATTTTTTATAAGATTTTCCGCCGCATATGCCGAAGTCGTGCATAACGCGGTTATCAGTAATGCAGTAACGATTTTTACTTTATTTTTCATTTAACAATCTCCTTTTGTATTCATTGTTAAAATTTTATCACATTTCTTTGAATTTTTAAAGAGTTTTTTGCAAAAAAAAACGGATATAATTAAATATCCGTTCTTTAAATATCAGTTTTTTATAACAATTATTCAGTGAATATATATGTTTCTCCTGCACTTGCATTTTCAATAGTATACTTGCCGTCTACAAACTTTATATTCTCACCGTTTAATTTTAATATATTATCTTTTTCGTAACCGATTGTAATATTACCGTCAACAGTCGGTGTAATCTTTATTTCCGTCGCTTTATTATCACTCCATTTAATAGATACTTCTGCACCGTTTTTAGCCTTAATACCGCTTATTTCACCGCTATTCCATTCTGTAGGCAATGCAGGAAGTATGTAAACAGTTCCCGTCTGTGACTGCATAAGAAGTTCCATAACACCTGCCGCCGAACCGAAATTACCGTCTATCTGGAACGGTGCGTGTGTATCAAACAAATTAGCATATGTTTTTTGTGCTAATTGATAACGGAATAATTCAAGTGCTTTATCGCCGTCAAGACATCTCGCCCAAAGTAAGAATTTATTCGAGCATGACCAACCTGTTGAATCATCACCTCTGTTTTCAAGTACTACTTTCGCACCGTTTAACAATTCCGGTGTGTCACGATTTATAAGTGTTCCCGGGTACAAACCAACAAGATGTGAAATATGTCTGTGTACAGGGTCACCCAACGTTTTTCCGTTTGCGTCTGTATTATAGCTTGTTTCTTCTTTCCATTCCTTAATCTGTCCGTCACCACCTATTTCCACAGGTATTTCAAGATGATTTCTTATTTCTTTCCACGCACTCACCTTATCGGTATCAACACCCAATATTTCTGCCGCTTTTATAGTATAATCGTACATACCCGCAACAAGCTGTAAGTCATATTTTATACCTTCCTCTGTTGGTCCTTGCTCCGGTGAACGACCTTCCCAAGTAGTATAATAATATCCGTCAGGATACTTCTCAGTATCTGTTGTAGTTCTGCGTTGATTTTGATACAAATACTGCGTATAGAAATTTGCCGCTTTTCGCATTATCGGATATAATTCATCCGCCAAAAGTTGTTTATTACCCGAAGTCTGATACAAATCCCACAGATTATACATAAGCCATGCGGTATTACCTGCCGACTGAATATTTGTTGAGCCTGTCATATCTGTTGTACCCATTATCGCTTGCTTTGTGTGCATAATAAATACATCATCTTTATCATCTGTACTGTCTGCGAACGTCATCTTGCCGTTTTCAAACGTATACGATTTCGGAGTAACTTTATACATATTTTTAGCCGTTATACGTCCTGCCGGAATTTGTGAATTAAACCAACCTATCAGTGATTTACCGCTGTCAAGAAGATTTGCACCGCCTGCAAACCAATAGTTCATTTCCATATTGATATTAATACAGTAACACGAACCCCATATTTCAGCGGTTGACTGACACCACTTACCTTGAAGTGTTGACGGCATAGTTGTAGAACGCGATGATGAAATCATTAAATATCTTGCATAATTGTAATGAAGTTCTTCAAGATGCTTATTTAGATTTGCATACGCACTTTCATCATATGAAACGACTGTCTTATTATCAACAGATTTTGTTGTTACTGTGTTTTTATATGATAATTGCAATTCATTTGTAGGTACTGAACATATTTCATTATTATCCGTCAAACTAAATTGTACTTTGTCGAATTGCTCTTTATAATCTTTTATATGTTCATTTTTCAATTCTTCATAAGTTAATTCAGACGCACCTTGTATTCTTTTTTCTGCTTTTTCGACAGCCGCTTTAACTCCTTGTGTATTCTTATACGGTGTTTTTGACATATTGACAGTTCCGTCTGCATTAAGTTCAAACTGAGTCGGGTCATAATCCGTTGCCACCGCTACAAGTATTGTTACACCTGTACTGTCGGATACATTAACCGAATTATATCCGCCTGTCACTGTACCGTCATCGGCAATAACTTTTATAATAGTGCAATATTCCAAATCGGATTCTTGATTCCATGCAGCATTACCGCCCGATGAATACGGTTCACTGTCTTTTAATTTACCGACAATTTTAATCTCACCGTTATTTACGGTTACATTACCCGGGTGCATTGAAACAGGTTTTACGTCAAAATTCAAATCATCACCTGTGTAACGGAATACAAGTACTTCTTTAGGATAGCTTGCGAAATATTCTCGATTGAAATTTTTATTATCATATTCGTATCTCACATGAGCAACAGATTCGTCAAGGTTGAGGTCACGGTAATAATTATTGACAGTCGCACCTTTCGGCATATTGAAATCAACAAAAATATTACCGACGCTCATATAACCGTTTATGCCTTCACTCATTTTACTGTTTACAGTATTTGAATTAACCCCTGTTTGAGTTCCTCTGTATCCTGCCGCCCAGAAAGTTTCTTCATTTATCTGAATTTGGTCTTTGTCAGGAAGTCCGAAAATCATACCGCCCATATATCCGTTTCCGATAGGCAATGCTTGTTGCTCCCAATCCGCACCGTCACGAGCGTAGATACTGTTATTTGCCCCATTGGCACTTGCAAGAAACGCACCTGTCTTGTACCATAGTGCATTATCGGCAGTTGCACCTTGATAATTATTGTCATATGTATAATTTACATTCAAAGTTGATACATCAACTAAATTCGTATCAATTCCATACGGTACATTGTTCGGTGATATGACACCTGCACCCATACCAAGTCCAGATTTTGCACCTGTCAACCAATCAGAAACAAGCGGAATATTGGAATATTCACCTGTTGTTGTATTGAATATTTCATCTGATACAACTTCACCGATTTCGCTTTCATCATTTTCGCTTATCTCTGTAAATACGGTTGTTAAAGGTGTCATACTATTAAAATCACTCCATAATAAAATCTTTATATCAGCTCCGTTTATTATTTTAATATCCGATAAGTCAATTTTATTTTTGCCTTTTTGAAGTTTTACTTCTTTATCGTTTATTTGCTTTAATATTCCGTCTTTATATTGAGCTATTATAAGCGTTGCATTTGTTTCGGTTTCGCTCTTATTTTGCATTATAGTAGTTGTATTCAAATTTTCATCAATCTTTGTGACATTTACAATGTCATATTCATTATCGCTTGCTGAATACTCATCATTTGTTTTTGCTATATATACCTTTACAAATGAGGCTTTTTCAAAAGCAATATCTGTTTTTATCTTCTGCACTCCGTCAGTCAATTCACCGATAGCAATTTTGTTTTCTTTGATTAGCTTTTTATTTTCATCAAATACTTTCACAACGGCAATATAGTCGTTTGTACTGTCGATTTTTTTATCAAGAATTATTCCGTCTATACCTTTTGCATTTTTTACATCTGTTTCACCGTTTTTCAATAACAGCCCTTTTACTTCATACGGACAATTTTCAGAATTGTTTGTTCTAACTGTCACTTCAAATTCATCAGTTACTTCCGACGTTTGAACAGATGATACGGTAAGCGTTGCTTTGATTTTCACAATACCGTCAGCGGCACTGTCTGAAACAGTAAGTGTGCCGTCGTTTGATATTGACACTCCTTCTGTATTATCGACTATCTCCCATTTTGTATCACGAGCAGGAATAACCACGCCGTCCGCGATTGGAATTGCCATATACTTTGATGTTCCGCTATGTACGACTTCATCACCGTAAATTTCAACTGCATTCGCATTGCCGAGTGACTTAAGTACTAAATTTATAGATTTTTTTATTCCGCCACATTCTGCCGAAACTGTTACTGTTCCGGCAGTTGCAGACGGAGTAATTGAGAGAGAACCATTATTATCTATTGATACACCGTTATATCCGTTTACCGAATAAGTGATATTTGCCGTTGTATCCTCACTTCCTTTTGAAACAATCTCTGATTTGTCTTTTTCTGTTGTAATGCTCTTATAAACTTTCGCAGTATACTGAACTGTTTGATTTTCTGATGTTATATACTTTTCAGTTGTGTCAGATGTAATTTCCAACATATCTGCCGTATCTGTAATTTCAATTTTTGAAATTGCTATTGAGCTCCATTTTCCAAAAGCAAAATCAATCTGCGATGTTTGATTAGATAATTTTACTGTTGTTGTGTACCACTTGTCAAATTCACAATTTGATTGTACATCTATTTTTTCACCGTCGATTGACATTGTGTTTTCATTACCTGCACTTCTGTTTGTACTTCCGTTATTTGTCGAAGTCGGTTTTGCATATGTTATTTTTATGTATTTTTCCGACTCTATCGGATTGTCAAATTTAAGCGTTATTGATGTGTTACTGTTTCCGCCTGTACCCATAAACAAATAATATCCGTTATCGCTAGGTCCTGTTCCAAGCGGATAATATCCTGTTCCTGTTTTAGTTGTTGAGTTCATTATTGCAACATTGCTATAGTTTGAACCGCTTGTTGATATGCTCAATCCCGTATCGGCAATCTTTGTTTCAGATAATGATGATGTATTAAATGCTTTTATTTCATTAAACTTACTGCCAAATGTGTATGTTGAATTTTCTGTCGGTTCCGTTTTTTCTTCATTGTTCTTATCCACTGTATAGGTATTTGATAAATCATCAGTTGATACCATAAATACATTTGATGTTGCATTTCTGACACCTATTTCTTTTTCGGTAGTTGCCTTGTAGCTGCCTTCGGTAAGATATACGGTAACTTTTCCGTCAGAATCCGTTGTGTGCTTTGTTGTCTGATATTCCGTTGCTCCAACAGCTTCTATCGTTACATCCATATCAGCACATGGCTTTCCGTCACAAGTATACGAAAGTGTTACCATTTTACCCGGTTGAATAATTAATTTAGGCGGATTGGCACTGTTTTTGCCCGACAAAGTAACATCAGAGGCATAATCTGAGGCTATGCCTATACCTATTTCATTTCCGGAATATTTTCTTAAATACTCCGTTATATCTATTTCAGAATAATTGCCTACCGGAAATACACTTGCAGTATTTGAATTTATCTTTGTTATTTCTTTTGTAGGATTATATGCTATATCGCCGTATATCGCAGTATTGTCCCAATCTGTTCCTATATCCGAAATTGTTATATTACCGTTTCTATCTCTACCGATACTATTTCCGTAAACCGCCAACTTTGCAGATACTATTTTTGAAAAATCATAATTTTCCAAGTCAAATTTAACAAGACCATATGATGTATTATCCGTGTTTCCGTTTTTCCAACTGTTGACATACATTGTACCGTCTGATGCGGTTTTAGTTACATTATTCAAATCGGCTGAATCCTTTGCATTTATTTCAAAAGATTCTGTAACAGGAATTTTATTTTCATATTCCGCAATTACATTATAAAATGACAATACACTTTCATTCGTTTTTTCATCTACAAGTGTAGGCGTAAATCTCTTGCCGTACATACAATCAACCGCTATAACACCCGCTAAATCTTCTTCTGTTGTAATTACAACAGATTTTTTATCAGCTTGAATTTCGGCACTTTTTATTGTCATTTCTGTACCTTTATCTTTATTTGATGCAGTAACTTTTCGGCTTGCACCTTTTCTTACCGTAAATTCTTTTGTTAAATCACCTAAAGGAATTTTGTAGCCTCCTCCAGATACATTTGTAATTCCTATACGTTTTGTTCCTGTGGCAACTTTCAATCCGTCGGTATTTTTAAATGTTAATGTTATTTCATTATCGCCGGTAACTTTTGCCGTATCTATCTGTGCATTTTCATATGATACAGATTCATCTCCGTAAACAACCGCTTCTGCGACTTTCGCCCATTTTGCACCAAGTTTCACATTTGATGCGGCATTATTATGAATAGTATCGCCGAGTTCTAATTCACCTGTACCAACAACATAAACATTGTCATATAAACTTTCGTTCTGACGTTGAATATCTTTTACATATGACCACGCATCATAATAACCTTGTGAACTGTTACTGTCTTGATTTGCGTCATTTAATTGTGTCGTGATTATAGGTGTATTTTCATTGAAGAAATCACGCATTGTATCAAATACTTTTTGTTGCAAATTTTTATAATCATATGCGTAGTTTTCATTTATCGCATCGTTACACCCTTGATACCATAAAATACCCTTAATATTTTTTGACGGCATTTTATCAAAGCATGATTTTAGTGCATTAAATAAATATCCGCTGTTTGCGTCATTTCTGATTCCGTCTATCCATTGCCAAATGTTCGTACCGCCTACTGATGTTTGAACAACGCCAATCAGTACATTTTCTTTTTCGCTAATTTCTCTTGCAAAACTTGTTACCGGCGATGTTCTTACTCCCGTTTTAAAGAAACGACCTTCTCCTGCCGGATGTGACATCTGTTGCCATGTACAATCTTCAGCATAAATTATGTGCATATTTTCATTTATCGGGTCATCATCTTCCGGTGAAAAATCATCTGTAACAGCACCCATATCCGTCATATTAGACTGTCCTGCCGCTACCCAAACATCTCCAATACCGACTTTTTCATACTTTGCAACCTCTCCCTTGTTCGATGTTACAGTTATATCATAAAGTCCTGTATCAAGAGTTTTAGTATATTCAAATTCATTACCAGAAACCGTAACACTTTCTTCTGTTCCGTTAATATCGACACTGACAAATGTTTCGTTTTCGGTTTTTCCCTTTATTTTTATTTCTGCTTTATTATTTTCATCTCTTTGATAAATTTGATATGACATAGGAGCAGATGTAATGGCAACGCCGTTCTTATATTCAAGTTCCGCATTAAGAGAAGCCACTACCGTTTCCCCGTTTAAAACTTCAACTTCTTCGCAATTTCGTACATGTTTAAATTCTATTGTACCGTTTTCATCGGCTACAACGGTTTCATTTTTTAAAACAGTTCCGTCCTTTAAAAGCTGATTTACTGTATAACTCGTGTTTGGTGATAATCCTTTTGTTCTGAAAACAGGTTGATTAATTCTCATTCCCTGAATAACATTCGGAATTTCATCAATCGTTTTTTCAGCTGTATCATCTCCGTAACACGTCTGTGAACCGACTACATTCTGATGTGTAAAATACGGTGTTTGCTCTGCTTTTACAGGTAATATACCTATTGAAGTGCAAAGCATTGACGCCGACAGTATACACGAAATCAATTTCTTTTTCATCGTTCATTCCTCCCTAAACATTTTATCTGTTAATTGTATTTTAACATAGCCAATATCGTTTTGTGTATCTAAAAGTCACATCTTTTTATCAAAAAGTCAGATATATATATTTACAAAACAATTAATATTTCTTATAATACTTTTAGGGGTGATACATATGGGAGAAAATCCACACAGTCAAAATCAACTGCTTAATCAATACATTTCAAAATTAGAAATACGCTTTATTTTAATAGACAACGGCTTATGTCCCGATTGGTCAAGAGAAGAACATACTCGTATGAGAGATTGTTTTTATTTAATATTAGACGGTCAAGGTAAAATAACGGTAAACGGTAAAGAATTTTATCCAAAGAAAGGCGATATGGTACTGTTGCCGAAAAATTCAAGGGTATCGCTATACTCCCAAAACGAAACTTGCTACAATAAATATTGGTGTGATTTTTTTGCAACAATTAACGGCAAGTCGCTATTTGATATAATTGATTTCCCGTATGTTGTTCATATTGAAAATCCGGATTATGTAAAATCGCTCTTTAATAAATTAAGCGAACTCAGATTAAAAAATGACGCAGTATCTGCTCTGATGATAAAATCAATTTTGATTGAGCTTTTAGCAATATTTTTGAGTTTCGATAAAGCTAAACCACACAATGAAATACAAGATGATGAATTTGTCAAATTTATAAATGACTATATCAAAAATCATATTCACGAAAAAATTTCCGTAAAGTCCCTTTCAAATTTAATGGGATTTAATGAGAAATACTTTATATCGATTTTTAATAAACATTTCGGCATAACTCCCGCACTTTACATTAAGCATATGCGTTTGGAAACCGCCAAATATGATTTACTGTATACAGACCATTCTATCGCCTTTATAGCCGATACAATAGGCTTTTCCACAATTCAAAAGCTATCTAAAGATTTTAAAGAATATACCGGCTTTACGCCAACCGAATTCAGAAAAACATTCAAATAGACCCATCATTTTTGATGGGTCTATTATTTTAATCGTTAAAATTTTCTACAAACCGCATAAATACCGCTGCCGCCTCTGCTCTTGTGGCATTGTCTTTCGGATTAAGTGTTATGTCTGTTTTTCCGACCATTAATCCACTGCCTGCCGCCCATTGCATTGACGGAATTGCATATTCAGAAATATCGTTATAATCATCATATGAAAGTATATTTGTGTTATCTCCCACTTGTGTATCTATCTTCTTGTAATTTGCGTATCTGTACAAAATCGCTGCCATTTGTTCTCTTGTAATATCTGCGTTAGGATCAAATTCTGTTGCCGATATTCCTGCCACTATACCGTTAGTGCTTGCCCAAGCAACTGCTTTTTCATAATATGCACCGCTTGGAACATCTTCAAATTTACATTCGCCTTCCTCATTTTCACCGTCTATTCTATGTAGAATAGCAACAAACATTGCTCTTGAAAGGTTTGTGTTCGGCTCAAATGTTATATCCGTTATACCGACCATAAATTTATGCTCATAAACATATTTAACATTATCATAGAACCAATCTGTCTTTTCAACATCAATAAACGGTAAATCGGTTTTCTCGCCGAATATTACTTGAATTTCCATATTTTCAGATACCGATTTAACGGTATACACTTCCGCATTACTGCCAACGCTGACACCGTTTATAAGAATATCCTTTACCATATAGCCGTCATTCGGAACTGATGTTACAGTTACGCTTGTGCCGGCTTTAACTTCCGTACTTGACAATGTAACTTTTCCGTTTTCCGACGGTAGTAATGTTATCTTATATTTTGCCGAAGATGAGCCTCCACCCGAATGCTTACCTGTGCTTTTAAAGGATTCCATAGCCTTATTTAATGCCGCAACACCTTGTGTATAATCGTCCTCTGTTGCGGCACTGTCATTAACAAGCTCCTGTGCTTTATTAATAGCCTCCTGCAAAGCATTCTTTTTACTGTCCGACGCATTAGGTGTATTGTCAAGAAGTTCTTGTGCCTCTTTAATCTTTTCTATCAAATCTTCTTTTGAATTGCCTGTTATCTCAATTACTGCATAATCAGAAAATCCGTCTTTTATATTCTTGTCTTCCGCAGTTTGAATATTTGCGGTATTCATTTTAACTTTTACCACTGTTTCACCCTTTGACAATGCGGTTATATCACCCTCATCAAGTGCGATACGATTTTTCTCGTACAACACACTCCAATCAATCATATCGTCACTTAATTCAAATTCTTTTCCGTCGTCAAGGACCGCAAAAGCCGAAAGCTTTGTATTTTGACCGCTTTTCATTGAAATCTTTTTCTCGCCATCAACAGTTTGAATATCCTCACCGTTATTTTTTAGTTCAATTTCTTTAATCGCAAAACTACCTTTACGCACCGCATATACCATAAGTTCGGTTACGTTGCCTGCGTTATCTACAGCTTTTAGCGTATGTGATTTATAATTTTCATTATCTGATAATTTTTTGGTAATACTGAAACTTCCGTTTTCATTAACCGTAATTCCGTCAGTTTCTCCGTCTATCGTAAGAGTCGAAGATTTTTCTGTTAATCCCTCAATAGTGTAACTTCCGTCATCTTCGGTTATCACAGTATTCGCTCCAAATATTGCTGAAACATTTTCAACGCTTTCAGCTGATTTTTGCGAAAGCGACAATATAGGTGCTGATGTATCTATTGAGAATGCCAATCTCGCATCACTGTCGCCTATAATTGCATCTTTACCGCTTATATTGTCTTTTTTGCTCGTATAAGCTGTGAAATCAATTACATAATCGCCGTCCTCAAGGTCATCTAAAACAAACTTCCATTCTTTCTTAAATTTATTGTCACTGTATGCCTTTTGACCGTTTACCGACAATTCCATAAACACATCATTTTCAAATACATATTCAACAATAATATTATTGTCATTTATATATTCTTTTGTGCTGTCAAAGTTTGTTTTTACCTCTTTCAACTTTGGCATATCCTTTTCAGGCATTACAAGTTTATCAGATGAAACCACATCATCACCGTAATAATACCAAGTCTTATATTCATCAGAAGAATCCGATTTTCCGTATTCTTCACGTAGAGTTCTTACATTGACATAATATGTTTTGCCTGTTTCAAGATATGCCTCCTTGCCGAATACGAAGTTTGAGCCTCTTTCAAACTGACCTACATTATTACTTAGTACACTGCCGTCCTCCGCAACAATTTCAGCTATATAATGCGTATAATCGGCATTTTCGGGATCTGTTACATTCACAAATATATTACCGTTACCACCGTAATTGATATGCACATTTGAAACTGACTTAGGAAGTTTCTTATTCTTGAATTTTACAGGTGTATCACTAATCGCAAGACTTATTCCGTCTGTTGTAGATACGGTTGTTACTGCGTAATACGTTCCGCTTTCAAATGTGTCCGGAAGTGTAATTTTTTCACTGCCGTTTTTTATTTCTGCGTCTGTTTTGTGAAGTATGTTAGTTCCTAACGAATCGCCTTTGTTGTCACCTGTTTTGACTTTCTTCAAAACATCTTTGTCTTTCGTCAAATAAACGTCTATTGTCCCTTTTTTATCGGTACTTCCGCTCATTGTCCATGACGCTGTAAGTTCGGCAGAATCTTCCGATGAATGTGATATACTGCACGAATCTATACCTGCTATACCGTCAACACCGTTCATATTAAATGACTTGATTGTAATGTTAGGTGTTGTGTATCTTACAGTCCACTTACCGTTTATGATTTTATCCTTTTCCGTAACCGTTACATAAATATAATTGTCACCGTCACGGTGCTGTACAAGCATATTTCCGTTACCGTTCCCGTCGTCCAAAATTGTGTTTATTACGGCTCCGTCGGCATTTATAAGTGTAATTTTGCCTGCCTCAGGTGTGCCTGAACCTGTATAAGGTATTTCAAGCAATAATGCGTCTTGATTTTGAGCATTTTCTACATTTACACTTGCCTCTTTATATTCACTGCCGTCTGTCATCATACCTATCGGCTCAACAGACAATTCGTGTACATTAGTTCCGTAGTAGCCTGTTACGTCGTCAGAACTCATAAGGCTCATTGAGTTATTTTTGCCTCGCGGCGGTGCACTTAAATCTACATTCTTACCGAATGATACATTTTTACCCCAATAATATATTACACCGAAACGGATACCAATAATCTTGATATTTGCACCGATAAATTCATCAGATACAGCCGCCTCAACACCTGCGAGTTCTTTACCGCCCACAAGCGGAATACTGTCCGGTATGCAAATGCTTGCAAATATGTAGCCGTAGAAATAATCATCGGCAATATTTATTGTAATACCTCCTTTTATAAGTCCGTCTATAATACTTACATTACCGTAAAGATTAAGTTCCCAAGGCTCTATCCATCTTGCATTTATTCCTGCTTTCAAATCAAGCAAAGAATCCGATACTTTTAATTTCATATCGCCTTTAAGCGACAGTCCCTCAAGGCTTATTCTGGCATTAAAATCACCCACAAGAGTACCTATAGCCTCAAGTCTTGTGAACAACAATATAGTAATCGGCGGAAGTTTGTCAAATTCACCGCCTATGGTATCGGCAAGTTCATTTATACCGCCGCCCAAGCCTGTCATAAACAATGCAGGCGGTGCAATAGGAATTTTCAGTCCGTCACGGATATAAAATTCGATTTTATCCGGTACTATAACATCTTTATTTTTTACATTAACTTCTTTAAATGCAAGTATACCCTCACATTCAATAATCTTGATATTAAGACCTGCATTTAATTCGTATACATTGTCTATTGTGTTTATGGTAACGCTTGCATATATACCCGGTGCATTTGAAACAAGTGAACCTAAAACGTCTTTAGGCAATGCAAGCGACATTTTCGCGTCTATTCCTATAAAACCTGTACCTTCAACCTTTACAGCCTTTTCCTCAACCTCGCCTTTTTCACCGAAAAGTACATTATTTACTTCCGCAGATAAACTTCCCTCTGAAAGTTTGGTATCTTTTTTGATTTTGTCACCTGTAGACGTTTGTTTGGGTGTTTCATCAAAAAGACTTTCCATATCACCCGAAATATCTTCTTGGTCTGCCGTCAGACTTTCGTCAAACAAACTCTGCATTTCATCGGAAATATCCTCTTGATCTGCCGTCAAATCTTTGGTTTCTTGATTATTATTCTTCTTTGCTTTAATCGGCAAGCTGATGCTTCCGCCGAATCCTATACCGTATGTAACCATACCGTCGGAATTGTCATACCACTGTGAACTCATTTCACCGTATTTTAAATCTACCAAAAATCCGCCGACCGACTGAATCATAGTTGCCGCACCGTCAAGAGAAAGTTTTACGGGTTTATTGTCATTAGCAAAATAATCCGTCAATCTCTCACTGTCCAAAGTATACACAATGCCTTTATTAACGGTAAAGCTCCATTTACTTCTCCAAACGTTGATAGAATTTACAACCTTTAAAAGTCCGTCACCGTTTATTGTGTATGCACCGTTTTTCTCATAAATTTCAAGCGGTGTATCACCCTCGTATGACAGCATATTATTGATTACAACATCGCCGTCTGCCGTACTTGCCTGCCAATATCTCTCTTTATTATTGCCATCACCGCGTTCCATTTCTCGAACATTCGCACGAACAGTAAGCAATATTTCATTATCACGAATTGACTCTTTTTTCTCACCGAAATTATATTTAATCTTTGTCTTATTTAATTCGCCTGTTTTTTCAACTTCACCGTAATAAAACTTTAAATATTCACCCTCATTTGCAAAAGTGAAAAAGTCATAATCAGTATTATTCGATTTATCGGTTGTACGAACAAGTGCTATTGTTCCGTAAGATTTAAGTCTGTATTTTTCGTCTGCCGACACTTGAAGTTTATGTTCACAAGTTATTGATTTGCCGAATTCCTCTATTAAAATCGGATCTGTAAATTCAAACACTAATTCATAATATCCCACTTCAAGTTCTTCATCTGTCGTAAAACTCATATTTTCATACTCTTCGTCAAGAAAAGCTATGTTCTTCTTTTCTATCAAAACAGAATGATCGCTTGTTGTATGTTTAAGTCTTAAATCCCAGCCTTGATTTGCCGAAAGTGCTTTAAATGCCGACATATTACCCGATACGGTAACGGCTTTTTCGCCGCCGGTCCATACGGTTTCGGGATTAACTTTATTCATCTGCACTATCGGCACATTGCCTGTTACGGACTGCAATATAACATTTTTCTCTGCAGCCGTTTCGACTGTTTTTTGTGTTCCGTCCTCAAGGTTAGCCGTTGCGGTAAGTGATACATATACTCCGCCTGCCGTTAAGTCCGTCTGCGGAACAGCTTTAAACGTATACTTTTTTGTTATTATCTCTTTGCCTATTTCATCAAATGTGACTGTATCGTCGTCCGAAACAATCTCAAATTGACTGTTATCAACAGTTATATTGAGCATTGCCGAGCTTAGCATAACAGCGTCGTTACCTGTATTGTCAATTTCAACCGTCACATCAAATTGACCGTCATTTTTATATGTCTTTTTATCATCGGAAAGTTCAACTCTGCCTGCTGTTATATTTATTTGAGTTGTATCGTCTTTATCGTTCGAGAAGTTACCTACACCGTAAAGCATTTCACCTGTATAACTTCCGCCGCTTGCGATTGTTCTGTTTTCCCAATAAATTGCCGCCGCACTGTCCGGCTCTCTGTAATCGTTTGAATAATTAGTGAAATCGCAATAATTATCCGGTGTATATGTATATCTTGTATTTGCAAGATTTGCCCAATGACCGACTATGATACGATTTGCTTCACTGCCGCCGTTCCAGCCTTTTGTAAGAATATATGCAAGCTTTGTCGGGTTTGCAAGTGAATCGACACATCTTATTTGTGACGGTACATCATCACCCGAAAATTCAGTTTCCGTCATTGTCGGTCGAATTGCCTCATCTACAACAAAATACGGTGCGTCAATTTCATTTCCGAGTGCCGTATCCAAAAGCAAACGAACGCTTATATCTTCTTCAATGCCACTGTTATTCGTAACTTCAAACGAAATACCCGCATTACCTGTTATATCATTGTTTTCGTCAGTGCCGAGTGCAATTTTTAATGTCACCGTAACCCCCTTTATCGTCCAAGGTATAGTGATTAATCTGCCTTCTTCACTGACTACGGGAGTATCAAGATGTGAACTCATTCCGAAAAAGCCGTAATCCTGACCGAATATATAATCCTTATTACCTATTCTTACCGTAATAAAAGATGTTCCGTTACTTCTTTCTTTATCGTCAGAATACAAAAGCGGAATATTGTTATCAAGAATTTTTTTGGGATTACCCTCTTCGGTTTCTATTGCAAATCCGCCCGTATCGGCATTAAACGAATATGTAAGATAGCCGTTAGTTATGCTGTATATATTATCGTTTGCCCCCTCGGCAAATACGCCGAGAGGAAAAATCGATACAAACATAACCAGTGCTAACATTGATGAAATAATTCTTTTAAATGCTTTCATCGCTTTATACCATTCCTTTCTGTACCTTATAAGTACATTTTAAAATCCCCTAATTATACAGATAAACCTGTAAATTGAAATAATCACGTTTATCCGTCTGAACATAGAATGTATACCAACCTCTTTCAAGATTTGATACTTTAAATTCACCGTTCTCGTCCTTTGAAACCATAGTTCCCTTTTTCTTCATCTGTCCTATTGTTTTAAGACCTTTTTGGTAACGTACATATGCCGTTGACGTATCGGAAAAATTCTTTAGACTGATTGATATTTCATCACCCTCTACTTCACTTCGACCTGCATAATCAGGCAATTTGCCGTTTACAAGTGCCACCGTATCATACATACCTACAAGTCTTACAGTACGTTTTACCTCTGTCGTATTATGCGCATTATCCGATACTTCGTATGTTATCGTATACGGAATACTTGAATCGAACACGCTTTGAGTTATATCATCAGGATTAAATCCACCCCAATCTTTTATTATAACTCTTTCATTCAAATCAGTGCCTTTTGCAAATTCATCATAAGCCTTAAACGCAACATTCGGTTTTGTTAAATAATCTTTACTGTACGTTTCACCCATTGCGGTATTTTCATAGAATATAAGTTCATTTTTTCCGAGTAAATCAATAACAGGCGGTGTTTTATCAATAACTTCAACGTCAACTCCGTATATATCCGTTAAACGATTGTTCTTTTCCATATTGAATATATACATTCCGTTGTCAGTATACACCTTTTCATTTTCAGTCTTATATTCATCATTGCTGCCCAACTGGTGTGTATCGGAATCCGTTACAACCGTCACAGTAACATCTTGATTTGTTATCGGATGTATATCGGAAGCAAAAACATATCCCGCTTCACCGTTCGGAGTAACAGTCTTTTGCATTGATTTTTTCTGCCATACACCGTTTTCCAATACATCATACGCATAACTCCATCTGATTTCCGTAATCTTCGGAGCAACAGTATCTATATCTTTTATTTCCAATGTCAAGTATGACGATATACCTTCATCATCATAAACTTTAAACGTGTAAATACCGTTTTCGTAGAATACATATTCCGCTTTATCCGCAACTTGTGCTATACCTCCGTAATTTACTGTCACATCTGCAAGTTCACGTCTTTTATCTATCACATTACCGGCAGTGTCAACGGCTTTTTCAAATTTAACCGTAACCTCCGTTTTTTCCGGATTTACTTCGGTTATCGCGGTAAGTGACGGAGGTGTTTTGTCGATATTATCAACAGTTACAATATCACTGCCCTCATTGCCGTAATCGTCTTTAAAGAACACACTTATCGAACCCGATTCTGTAAATGTGATAACCGATGTCGAATAGTTAATACTGTATTGTGAATTTGTTATACTTCCAATTGGCTCTGCCGATGTTATGTGAACATTCGGTTTTGAGAACTGCAATGTCGCACTCACACTCTTTGAAGTGATTTCATTCGTGCTGAGCGTGCAGCTTGTAACCGTCGGTGCGTTATTGTCAATATTACTTACATTAAAGTTTTTAACCGCTTTGTTGCCGACTTTATCATACATTACAATACTGTAAGCACCGTTCTCGGATATTGGAGCGGTATACTCGCCGCCGCTATCTGTAACGCTTATTTCACCTTTCTTACTTAAAAGCTTAACTTCACCGACACCGCTTTGGTCATCTGTTGCGGTAATAGTCAAGGTAACGGGTTTGTTTGTCTTTGCCGTACTTGAAAGAGCATATTCAATCGTTCCGCTTGTTTCGTCAAAGTTTTCGTATTCGATATTCACTTCCGACTTATAACCGTATTTATCTTTTAAATTGAATGTGAAATGTTCTTCATATGAATCAAGTATTTTTTCAAAAGAACCGTTGTTATTTCTAACTCTAAGCTCTCTTTCCACACCTCGGTCTTGAGGAGTTATTACGGCTTTAACCCGTCTGTAATACGCCGTTGTATCAGTAATTTCCTGCCACTCGCCGTTATTATCTTCATAATAATATTGAAGTGTATAGTCCTTATCTTCGCCTTGCTCTATCGGCATTTTGTAGATACAGTCAAGAGTTGTAATACTTTCCAATTCCGTCACGAATACAAACGAACAATCACCTGCGCCGTTATAGCACCTTATTGCATCCATAGAGTCATTGTCGGTAAACGTATACTTTATCGTCTTTACACCTTTAGGATCACTGTCGCCGAAAAATTCAACAGTTACAGGGTGTCCGTATTCATTTCCGTCCCAAGTCCATGAATTTTCCGTATAATCAATATAGTTACCTTCTGAATCCTTTAAAGGAACTTTGATAGACACAGGCACTTCATTCTTTTCGTCCCATATTTCGCCCAATACAATTTTTTCTATTCCCGAATCTTTATCTTGCAAAGTTGCGGTAAATGTTACATTACCCGGAGTATACGTTTTTAATATTCGGTCATTGTCATATAGACTATTGTTGACCTTTATAATTTCAGGACTGTACTGAAATTCAAAATCGGGCGGTGTATTGTCGATGTTGTCTATTATCGCCGTTACTATGCTCCAAGTAGACTCATCACTGCCTTCTTCAAATAAATTGACGTCTACAGTTCTTTCGTTACTTGTTACTATTTCACCGGCTGTACCCGGTTCGTACATTGTATTTACAAAATAAACAAGTTTTGTATAACCCTCACCACTTTGTGATTTATATTGTTCAGAGTCATATTCGTTAAAATTCAATCCGTTGTTTACAGAATCGTCCTCAATAGGTTTTAAAAGCATACCTGCATCAATAGGTTCAACCACAACGGTAGTGCTGTAAGAATTCCAATCTTCATCAACTACATTACATCCTGTCATTTTACCGTCGGCAATCGGTTTATCCCCCGTATAAGTAGTCGCTTTAACGCCGCTAAGATTACCGAACTCAACCTTATCGCTCGTGATTTCTAAATCAAAGACTTTCCCTCTGCCTATATCGTCAACCGCATATACTTTATAATTGCCGTTTGCGGTTATAGAAAATGATTGCGATTGTGCAAATATCAATGCATTTTGCTTTGCTATTTCAAGATTTGTTTCATCTAAGGTCTTACCGTCATCACTGTCGGCAACCGACACAATTTTTGATTGCGGAAGTATATACACCGGCATATTGAAGTTTAGTTTTACAATAGATTTTTGCCCTGCTTTTTTCGGTGCAACCGTATAATCAAGTTTTAATTCAGTGTCTTGCACTGACATTATTTTATCAAAAATAACATCTGTACTGTTTCCTACGCTGTCCGTCATACGAACACCGACATAATAATTCTCGGTTGTTCCTGCAATATTAACAGTATAAGTCAGGTTCTTTTCATTCTCCCACTTTGCATCAATCGAACTTGTTTGACTTACATTAATTATGCTGTTATCATAGCTTTCAAGATAGCTGTCTTTTATCTTCCCGTCAGACATTGCACTGCTGTATTCGCTTTCAGGAATAAACGCAAACTGTACTTCGTCTTCTTTTGCGTCATTAATGTTTACTACAGCTTTACTGTCTTTTCTGTCACCGCTCATAACTTCGCTAACTTCAATATTAGCGGTCGGTGCATCGGTATCAATACCGTTTATAACAAGCGGTATATCCGTTTTGTTACCTGCTAAATCAATCGCTGTAAGAGTTGTATCAACATTTTTGTTTACGGTTATATCGAAAACGTTATCTTCTTCCGAATTTCTTACTTCAACGTCACTGCTGTTGCTTACAAGTTTCAAATCGGAATCAATATTATCTGCAAGATAAACTTTGCCTTTTATACTTTCGGAGATATGTTCGTTGTTTATAACCGTTCTTGTTTGTGGCGGTGTTTCATCAAAGAAGAATGTAAATTCACTTGTCTGTACAGTGTTTATATTAATCTTGGCTGTGTCGATATTATCCTCACAAATTGCAGTCTGTACATAGAAAGTATTTTCACCGTCAGCCAACGCTATAATCGGTGAATCAGATTCAATGCTTGCAGTCAAACCGGTATCGATTTTATTAACCGCTCCTGCCTTTATCCATTCACCATATGTATCAATCGTATTGCTTACTCTGTAATATAAATTCTGATTTTCCGTATTGTCTGCGTTTTTGAAATCTTCGCTTACATCAATCTTTAATTTATAATCTTCCGACGAAATTAAAGGCTTATCTCTATACGTCAAATCGGTAATCAAACTTACGTCTGTTGTCAGCATTGAATTTCTGATATAGAATGTATCTGATTTTGCCGTAGCCTCTAAACCGTTTTTATCCGTCATTCTTACAGAAAGTGCATATGCGCCGCTCGGAATATCGCTGATATTGATATTTTGCGAAATAGCGTCATCTGTCACATCAAGCATAAATTCCTCTAAACCATCTATCGCAGAACCGTCCGGGTTCACCACTTTTGCATATCCGTCTTTAATTCCCGACAAGTCACTTCCTATAACGGAAATCGTTTGATTTTCACTGTATGTACCGACATTCAACGGCTTAACACTGATTTTAGGTGCTGAATTGTCAAACGCAAAATATCGTTCTACTTCCACCTTATTAGCCTTACCAGACGGAGGTATAACTGTACATATCAATTTATATGTTCCGTCTAAATTTGACGTTTGAATATCGGCTGATGTATCTATACTTTTGCCGTTATACTTCGTATCAGTCGTAATAAACTCGCCTTTACTGTCCTGCCATTTGTAATAAACAGTATTTTGAGATTTTGTTGTAAGAACTATATTATAATTTGAATGCGGAATTGATGTATCGCTTGTGGTATCAATACTGCATTTAGTCGTTTCGTTTGTGATATTTATATCTTTGTAGGACATTTCCGTTTTATTACCGAAATCATCTTCGGCAAAATAAATTAATGTACCTTCAAAGTTACTGCCTTCTTCAACCTCAATATACGCTGACGCAGTTTTGCCGTTTTCGGTGTCACTCTGATTTATAAATGCCCACTTATCAAGTAAACTGCTTATTGTACCGCTCGTTTGCTGTTCGGCTTTGCTCTTATCAAAAGCAGGTGCATTTATACGGTCTTTTGTAAAGCAATAATACAGCTTACCCGTTCCCGACATATTGGTAATTGTTACATCATAGGTATTGCCCTTACTTCCGTCCGAATTCTGCAAACCTCCTTTTTCTGTAATTGTAATTTCAGGGGCTTTGTTGTCAAGGTGAATATTTTCTACGACTTTAGACAGTTCGTTACCCGCATTATCCCGACCTGTAAGTTTAAGATTAAATATTCCCTCTATCTTTTCACCTAATGCCAATGTTACGTTTCCTGTGCTTGATTCTGTTGCAGGGACCTCCTGCTTGGTTGACACATTACTCTTGCCTTTATAATCACAAATCTTTACGGCATTGCCTTTGCTGTCACGCAATTCCATTGAATAACTTCCATCAGTCGCTTTACCGTCTGATGATGTTGTGTTTAATGTTTCCGACGGTGTTGAACTGAATGTTACAGTCTTGTGCCAATCTCCTACCTTATCATTGTTTAAAGCCGATAATTTCACTGTCGGATCTACCGCGTCAATCTTATGCTATGATGACAAA
>ENA-OWOU01000456-OWOU01000456.1-gut-metagenome-genome-assembly--contig:-NODE-456-length-25835-cov-14.739693_pt1 | contig 25835 bp, 10 predicted proteins | sample MGYA00248248_ERZ651801 | MGnify/ENA primary metagenome ERZ651801 (study PRJEB26908, sample SAMEA4031710) | gut metagenome | biome: gut; feature: normal infant; material: stool | place: China | collected... | reverse complement strand
TAAATTTTTTCTTCTCTCATAATACGCTCTAATGTACGGAAAAGTTCTAAACTTTTCTCATCGGTGAGTGAGGAGGAAGCATACTTTTCGGAAGTAGAAACCATGGAGGGGGCATTGGTTTCCAATTCTTTTATACGGCGATTCAGTTCCGTTTCTCTTTTGATTGCTTCTTGATTTTGCTTGACAATACTTAAATAAAGTTTGTTTTTACGGTGGTAGAGATAATAAAGCAATCCTAAAACAATCACAATGATAATAAGAATAAATGTCTGTTGCTGTATACGCTGTTCTTTCTGCATTACATCCAGTTTGCTTTGTTTTATTAAATTCTCCTGCCGCTCAGAGTCATATTTGAATCGCATTTCGCTTAAGTCTCTTTCTTTGTCCTTGTTGAAAAGGCTGTCGTTTTCCAAACGGAATATTTTATAATACTTCAGTGCGTCATGATATTGGTGCAATTGCTCATAGCAGGTGGACAGATTTTCGTATAGTTCATTGCGATGGATGGCGTTGACGCGTGCATAAGAAATAGCTATTCCTTGTTTTAACAATAAAATAGCTTCTGGTTGTTTGTTTTGCTGCATTAGTATACGTGCATATCCCAAATGGGCATAGACAATAGAGGAAGTTTGTGCTGCCTGTTTGTCCTTCATGGCTTTTTTGTAATATTCCAAAGCCTGGACATATTCACCCATATCATATAATATATTGCCAAAGAGATTGTAGGTATGGGCTTGGTCGTAGAAATCATTTTCCAGCATCAATGTTTCGGCTTCATGGATATATTTCATTGCTTCCTCATTCTGTTTCATTAAAAAATACATATAGGCAGAATTTACTGCACCGGAATAAATGATGTATGGATTACGCATACTGTGTCCTAATTCATAACATTCTAATGCGTATTTGATACCGGCTGTATCTTTTTTGAGGTAATAGATATTTGCTAAATTGCCTAAAAGCAAAGCGTATTGTTGTTGGAAATTATTTTGTTGTGCCAATTGGATACCTTTATAAAGCCATCGTATGGCACGGTAATAATCGGTTTCAATATTTGCTGAATAGAGTCCGAGACTACCATAGACGGAACAAAGGGTAGAGTCATTATTCAGTTTGGTTGCTAGTTCAAGAGAAAGAATCAAGTTTTTTTTGGCTATTTTTTCCCGTCCGCTCATCATTTGTGCTTGTGCTTGGTAGATATATGAATAGAGTTGGAGTAGAGGATTTTTAGTCTTGTCCGCTACGTTTTTCATAATCTCGGCGTAAGTAATGGTTTTGGAATAATCTCCTTTATTTAAATAGTATTGGCATAGAAACTTTAATGCATCCCCGTTATCAGGTTCTTTTCTAATGATTTCCAACTGTTTCTCAAGGATGACGGGGCGCTTTTGTGCATGTACACAAAAGGATATTCCCAAAAGTAACAGTAAGAAAAGACATTTTAGTTTCATATGCTTTTTTCGGTTGAGAGTGCAAATATAATAAAACCTTTAATTTTTCTTATTCAAAAGTCTTGCATATTTAAAATAAAGTCGTACCTTTGCAACGATTTCAACAAAAAGCACTTCTGAGAGGAAGTTTTGGAGAGGTGGCAGAGTGGTCGATTGCGGCGGTCTTGAAAACCGTTGTACCGTGAGGTACCCGGGGTTCGAATCCCTGTCTCTCCGCAATAAACATTGATAATCAGTGCTTTATAAGAGATATGCCCAATTTTACACCCCTTAAAAGTAAAATTGGGTATTTGGTTTTTTTGATACTTTGTTTTGTTATTACGAATCACGGATCAACGTAAAATTCTGAGGAATTCATTATTTAAGCATAAATTTTGCATGAAGCTATCCTTACGTATGTGTAGGATTATATATGTGTACGTACAGTCTTATGCGTAGATATGTGATATTTTCATGTCCAAAAAGTGTTTTTTAAAAGATCAAGAACTTTTCAAAAAAGAAGACGACCTTTTTAAAAACGTCTTGATCTTTTTTATTGCTGCCAATACATCATAAACCGTTATTCTGTGGAGGTACAAACTTTTCATGCGTACTTTTGTGGGAAAAAAGCCTGAAATACTCTACTTTATATCAAATCGAAACAGTCTATAAAAAAAAGAATATATGGCTGAAAATAAGGATGTTATGTGAAAATGTGCTTCAAAACATTGTGAGAGTATGAGAGCATGAATGAGAGCAAGTCTTTTTATCCTTACTGCATAAATCGTTTATAATAAACCTGTTATATATGCAGTGAGGGTATGAGGGTATACATGGCTCGAATTTTTCTTCGAAATATGCAAAACGGCTATATTCCACGATATAGGAATATATGCCGTTTTGATAGAGGGAGAATTTTTTTATGGTATATAATTCCAATAATCCATATTTGTAATGATTTGAACTATAATCTTACGATCTCCTTCTCGTATTTCGTTGGGAGCATTCTGAGATGCATAAGATATTTTTGCGCCCACTCCTTTTGCTTTTAACATTTTATTGGGAACTCCTTTCTTTATAAGTGCATTGACTACAGCGTCTGCGCGTTTTTGGGATAGTTCCATATTGTATTGTGATGATCCTTTTGCATCAGTACATCCTGTGATGAGATATTTTTTGCTTGTGTCTGTCAGCATAATTTGAGCTATTTCATCAATGATAGTAGCTGCTTTAGGAGTTATTTCTGTTTTATCAAACTCAAAATAGATATTGTTGAATAAATCACATAAAACATTGGGCTGGCTTGGAGTCTCTACTATTTGTTTCATGATTATAGGTTTTTCTATTACTTTTTCTATGATTTTTTCCACATATTGAATTTCCGGTTTGACTTTTAGGGATTTACCACCAATGCGCCACATCAGTCGAATGCTTCCTTGCCATGAATTGGCTATATGTTTGTATGGCATGATGAGGTAGTCTCCTTGGAGTCCTATGCCAATGTTGTCATTAAGCCACATATTCACGCCTATTCCCAATGAAATAGGGATAAGATTTTGTTTATCCTTCCCTTCTTTAGTATAATCATTTGATAGATTCCATCCCATCTCCTCATTGTTGAATTCTTCCATCCCCTTATAGTTGATCTTAAAATTCTTGTACATATAGTTGGTTCCTATCCGAAGGAAAGGATCAATATAATTTGAATGGAAATATTCACCTAGACGCCACTGTAAACCGATTCCTGCCATACCTAGCCATCTTGATTCCTTACCGTTACGGACAGGATCGGAACTGTAGCCTAATGTTCCTTGTAAATCTAGATAAAAATGAGAGTTAAGTTCACGAGCAAAATATAGATTTCCACCGAAAATGAAATCTTTTTTGTTTGTACCTACAGTGTAACCGCCTTTATTATTAGTATGGAAATTAATAACATTAAAACGTGTCATTTGAAGTCCGGTTGCGCCTATACCTATTTCCCATGCTTTTTTATTATTATCGGTTGTTTCATTTTTTGCGCTTTTTTGTGCATTTATAGGTAAACCGAAACATAACACTGAGGTAAAGCATAGTATGAGATGGATTTTATGTATATATATTTTCTTCATATTTTTATTCTTCATAGATAACTTGTACTTCGGGCAACTCATAAGAGCTGTTATAGTTTTCAATAATAAATGTTTTTTCATCCTTTCCTTTTCGGAGATAACCTTGATAATATCTATAGAAATATGAGCTATTGCCATTGTCAATGTATATGGATGAATTTAAAAACGGTGCGAATACTTTGAACGTTGGAACTTTTGCAGAAGATCTGTTATTAGAACTTGATGCTTCTTGTGAACCAGCTGTTGAGGTATATCTGAATGTGATATATGCCATTTTAAGTTTGCTGGCTTCTTCTTCAGTATAAGCTATCGGTTCTACATAGTCCATTCCATTTTCTTTAACGACACGTGTAGTCGATGATTTGTAAATTCTTGTAAAATCTATTCTTGAAAAATCCAATTCACCTTCAGCAGATGAGAAACTGGGTGCTTCTCCATTGGATATTATTTTTAATTTTAATGTTTTTAGCGTAGGTCCCATTTGATAAGGAGCTAATAAACAAACACCATTCCATTGGAAAGTTTCTCCATAATAAGGCTCTCTAGCTTTTACTGTGTAAAAAACGTCACTTCCATCCCAATATTCAGATTGATTGTTTTTGAATTTTCCGGGATTTTCTTGAACGAACCGATAGGTATAAATATAGTAATAATATCCTCCATTATTTGAACTAGAACCTTGGCCTGAATATAGTTTTTTGTCTGACAAAATACTGTTGGGATTATTTTTGTCAGAAACTCTATATGCGTCTAAATTCCTTGAACCACTATTAGGTAAATAAGAAGGGATATTTTGCCATTGGTCTTCCGGATTAACTTTTCGTTGTATATAGAAATATAGATACTGATAATCGTATAATGAATTTGAATTATCGCGAAGGACCATTCTCATGCGTACTCTATTGGGAACATATGTGTTTTTGGCGGATTCTTGCGGTGCCTTTCCGGCTAGGGTTACTTCTTTTACCGTTCCCCAGCGTAAGTTTATGTCTTGTATTTCGGGTAAATCTTCTTTAGGTACAATAAACTCTCCGTTTTCATTGGTTATGTAAGTTTTTTCTGCATTGATACCCGGCATGCCTTTTACTTGAGCTTTTGGTGCGATTTGTCCAGTTTCATCATATACTTTATAAAGTACACCTCCATCAGTTGTGCGTACATATTCACCATATTCTGATTGAGAATATTGTGCAATAACATTAGGTATACCCTTAATGATGGTAACTTCTGTTCCCGGTTTTCCTGGTTCTCCGGGTTTGCCGTCTTTGCCATCTTCTCCGTCTTTGCCATCTTTTCCGCGTAGATAGTCATAAAAATCATTTAACGTATTTTTTTCACAGTCCCATACTCCACCATTTTTGTGATCGGTAAGTGCGTCCGTTGTACCACAACGTTTAGCTAAGTCATTTTTCCACAGTTCATGTGCTGACAAACCATTGCTTCCGTTTATTCCGTCTTTACCGGCTAAATAATTGAAAAAATCATATTCTGAAACTTTGTCAGAAGGCCATTTTTGTCCTGGATTTTTAGGATCATTAATATTGCCTGTTCCTACAGTTTCTTTCCATAATTCATAAGCAGATTTTCCATTGTTACCATTTGTTCCACTGAGGTAAGTGTAGAAATCAGCCATTGTAATTTTATCTTTGGACCATGCTGAATTATTTTTGTCTTTGATTTTGTCATTTTTGACGTCATTCACCCATAATTCGTATGCAGATGCTCCGTTAACTCCTTTTTCTCCTTGGGCTTTTATTCCTGTATCAATAGTGCCTATCCACCAATTTCCGTTATTACCTATATGGGGAGATACGCCATCATCTCCTTTCTCTCCTTTTTTTCCTTGAGCTTTTATTCCTGTATCGGTAGTGCCTATCCACCAGTTCCCATTTTTTATAACCGGGGTAAGTCCGTCCGCTCCTTTATCACCTTGTTCTCCTTTGGGGCCTTGCACTGCAATCCCTGTATTGGATGTGCCTATCCACCAGTATCCGTCTTTAATGAAAGGGGTTAATCCGTCGCTTCCTTTTTCTCCTTGAGCTTTTATTTTTGTATCGGATGTATTGATCCACCAGTTTCCATTAGGACCAATATAAGGGGATGCTCCGTCTTTACCATTTTCTCCTTTTTGACCTTGAGCGGGAAAATTTGTATCATGATTGCCTATGTACCAATTACCATTTTCACCAACATGTGGAGTAATACCATTTTTACCATCTTTTCCTTTTAAATATAAAAAGAAATGTTCCATTGTTGTTTGGTTTTTGGGCCAATTTATATTGCCGTCAGCAACAGATTGTTGCCATAATTCATAGGCGGAAAGTCCGTCTTTGCCATTAATTCCATCCTTTCCATCTTTGCCGATAGCTTTGATTTCTGTGTCTTTATTTCCAATATACCAATTTCCATTTTCGCCAATATGAGGTGATTGTCCGTCTCTTCCGCTAAGAAAATTCCAAAAATCGGCTTCTGTGTTTTTTGAAGAGGGCCAAATGAGCGAAGGGTCATGAGGGTTGGTAACATTACCTTGAGCGATCAGGGTTTTCCATTGATCGTATGCAGACATTCCATCTTTTCCTTTGTCTCCTTTTTCTCCTTTAATATAAACTAAAAAGTCTGCTAAATCAACTTGGGTGGAGGGCCAGTTTATATGACCGGTTTCAACTTCTTCTTTCCATATCTCATAAGCGGATTTGCCATTAGCTCCCTGAGGACCTTGGGGTAATTCAAAATCAATACTGCTACACGAGAAAAAAAATGTGCAAAGTAGCACTGATAATACATAAATTTTGCATTTCTTCTTTGTATTCATGACTATAAATAATTAAAAATGAATTACTTTTTGTTGTTACATATTTGATAAACTCAGTTCTGCTTTATTGAATACTGTATCGTTGAGAGTGTTCATGCTGTTTTATATTTTAGGTCATTCTGCTGTGTGCGATTTACATTATAATAATATTCACATTTTATTTAGGTGCAAAGTTCTGTATTTGGTGCTAAAAAGAAGTTGCGTATTTAAAAGATTTGTTTGCATATAATCGGTTCTTTCTTTTATATCTACATAAAAAAGGTTTCCTATTTTTTTCTTAATGTTCGTTTTTGGATAGTTTTAAATGGTAGATGTTTTATATGATTTTACAAAGAAGTATATGTGATCAGTTTTTTCATATATTGATGGTGGATTATGATTAAGTTTCCATATATTTGTTATTATAGACGTATAGAAACTCTTAAAATAGATCTATATCCCGAGATCAGGAAACAAACTTATTCTTAGCTTCAGTGTGTATGATGGAGATAAGTATATTCATAATCTTTAGGATGCGAGATGTTTGTTTAATCGTTTGCGGAAACAGAATATGTTCCTAGAGGAGCTGTACCTCTTGATTCTTCTCCTTTTTTACGTATTTCATTCGGAGTGGCTCCGATATTCCTTTTACAGTAGGTCGTAAAATGGGAAAATGTTTTGAAATGATAGTCCAACATTATTTGTTTGATGGGTAGGGTACTTTCTTTTAACTTGAATGCAATTTCATAAGATGTTTGCTTTTGTAACCATTGGTATGGTGTATCTCCATGGAAGTTTTTTTTGAATAACTGTGTGAAAACAAGGTCGTTATATCCGCATAAAATAGCTAATTCTTTGGCAGTTCTGCAAGCTTTGTAATGTGTCATGACGGATACGAAAAACTGAAGATCATTCGAAAGGGCATAACGGAAAATGGAGGCAATTTCGTTTTTGCTATAGCAAATTTTAAATAATGAGAACAGCTCATATTCTTTGGCTCGATGTAAGTCGGGAATTTCTGTTCCATTTTTCATGTAATCGACCAGCAAATCTAAGTAGGAACGCATTAACGGATAAATGGGAAGGACTTCTACCGGTTTTACTTCTTCGATGGATATGTCTTGCAGATATTCTATTGTTCTGCTATGTAGATAAGGGGCCACAATATTACATGCATGGATGACGAGTTGTACATCATCCATTGTTTTGATTTTACATTTATGTAAGCTGCTGATAAAGAAAAATTCATTTTGCACTGCTATCAGAGGCATTGATTCTATTTGATCTCTGAAGAGACATAAAGATCCTTTTAGTACAAAACAAACTTGGAATTCATGGTTTTCATTCAGATTTTGGATAATTTCCCCCTTGCCTATATGAAGATATCTGAATTGGCTGAATCTGGATAGCGCGAGAGGATCACGGTATAAATTCTTTAGTAAAAATAGCATTTCCATACATTATAAACATTTTAAGATAAAAAAAGTTTTGATACATCTATCCCGAGCAAATATAACTTGATATTTAAAATGTTTTAAAGCTATGGGAGGAATATGCAACTAAATCATAGCTAATATGAAATTGAATCTTCTGTTTAAGAAAGAGTTTATCAACATATGAAATTATAAGGTATTTAAGGCCGGATGCTTTGGATGGTAGCTTATAAAGTGGAAGATGTTTACTGATTTTTTTATGAGTGAATGTAAATAAGTGATTTGGAATGGAGAAAAATTTAAGGATTTTTTTCTAATTGTTATATTGCAAACAATAAGGAAAAGATCCTTAAATTTAAATTATTGCTGGTATTGGCCATTCACTATAACATTTTTCATACGAATATTGTGGAAAGCATCTTTATTCCATTGGGAAAATTTAGTTTCGATCTTTACATCTTTAAATGAAAAATTGGATAACTCATACTCAGTTTCATTTTTATTCACATTCAGAAACTTGTCACATTTCAGTTCTATGTTCTGCATCGTGATATGGTTTCCGTAAGATTTAGGAATCGTTGTTCTTCCTTTCAAGTCATAAAATTGTCTCCATGACGAAACTCCTAATAAAGCTTTGCAGAAGCCTTTTACGTTTTCTACTGTGATGTATTCATAGTGTTGCGGAGTATCAGGCCGCATTTTCAATAGAAGTAGTTCATTACCGCCTTCTGCTCTGCAATTGCGCATTAATACATTATAGACATGGATGGACTCGCTGCCACAAGTCATGCAACTGCCGGTGGTATGATCAAAGAAACAGTCTTCTATTAGAATGTTTTTATTGGGGCCGTTATAAGTATCCTGATCGGCATAAGGTCCTTTTCCACCTTTAAAGCAGATGGCGTCATCATTTACGGTAAACCGGCATCCTTTAATATGGAAATTGGTACATACATCCATATCTATACCGTCCGCACTAGCTGATTTTATAGGTTTGATAGGAGAGAAAATTCGCAGATTGAGTAATTTAACTTTATCGCAGCGATAGTAATGGCTGGTCCAAAAAGGAGAGTTCTGTAAAGTCACATCGGCAACCTGCACATTACGGCAATGAGCTATGTAAAGTAGTCGTGGCCGCATTTCATCCTTGTTTGTACATTGAGGATTCCATTCGCGACGTAGGCGGAAAGCTTTCCAGTAGGGAGTGCCGTTTCCGTCAATTGTACCTTTGCCGCTAATGGTAAAGGTGTCCAGTCCGTCGGCATTGATTAATGCACCGAAGTATTTGCAGTATTCACCTTCAATGCGGGTCATGAGGAGGGGGAAATCCATAATGTTCTCACTACCCAATAAAGTGGCGCCTTTTGACAGATAGAGGTGAGTTCCTTGTTTGAAAAAGAGGGAACCGCTTTTATAAATCCCTTCAGGGATGTAAATGACTCCACCACCGTTGGCCGCTGCTTCGTCTATGACTTTTTGTATTTTCTGTGTTTGAACGATATGGGGATTGCTTTCAATTCCATAGTCGGAAAGATTATATTTTTTCCCTAAGGAGTCGGGATGAACCACCTTAGTTTGAAGAAACCATTCAGAGATAGGAGTACCATCAGGAAATACATTTTGTTTTCCTTGTTCTTTTTTTGCCATTGTAGGTACTATAATGCTCAGGCATAACAGGAGTGATAGTAATTGTTTCATAAATAAGTTTTTCATTTGATTTATATTATGTAGATGACAAAGAAAAACAATAACAGTCAATTGTATTTGTATTTATTGTTTTATTCAATGGAAAATTGTACGGTTTGATTCTTTTTATTAAGGCGGATGGTTGTGATACAGAATGTTTCCTTGTCTGAAAAGAACAATTCAGGAACCTTTTTTTTATCTGTACAGTTGTTTTTTCAAACTAATAAAGGCCTGTGTTAATCGGGTTTTTAGCTTGGTTTATACTATTTTCCATCTATGTAGATTCTTTTCCATATTTTCAGAGGTTTGTGGCTGTTCCGGCTATTTTTTATTCATGGCATTATATCTAGTTTTGCCATGTTCCTTGATGAAGATATGAAGGGATTGGATTTTATGTATAACTTTAATTAATTACAAATGAAAGACTCGGAGAACAAACTTTCGGGAAGTATGCATTCTTTTAAAAGGATGCTTTCCTTTGGTATTCTTATGGTAATTGCGATGACCCTGTTTGCTCAGGTTAAGGATGTATCGGGCGTGGTGCTTGATAAAAACGGGGAGAGTATAATTGGTGCCAGTGTATTGGTGAAAGGTACTACTAATGGTACGATTACCGATTTTGACGGTAATTTTGTTTTGAGGAATGTGGCCGACAATGCCATCTTGCAAATTAGTTTTGTCGGATATCAAACTTCAGATGTATCAGTTAAGGGACAGAACAATATCAAGGTGGTATTGTCAGAAGATACTGAGACATTGGATGAGGTGGTAGTCATAGGATATGGCTCAGTTAAGAAAAGCACTTTGACGGGTGCGGTTGCCAAGATGGATTCCAAGGCAATAGAGGATCGTCCTTTGGCTCGTGCGGAGAATGCTTTGCAAGGTCAGTTGGCTGGAGTGACAGTACGTAATACAACAGGTGAGCCGGGAGCCGATATGCAGATCCGTGTCCGCGGTGCGGCTTCTGTCAATGCAAATTCCGATCCACTTTATGTGGTTGATGGGGTGCCTATGAATACGTTGAGCGGATTGAATCCTTCGGATATCGCTTCCATAGAAGTCTTGAAAGATGCTGCTTCTGCTGCAATTTATGGTTCACGTGGTTCCAATGGAGTTGTTTTGGTTAGTACTAAACAAGGTAAGAGTGGAAAAGCTAAGGTGGCATTCAATGCTAGTTTCGGTGTACAGACATTAGAGAAAAAAATGGATGTGCTTAGTGCGACGGAATGGATGGAATTTAAATTGAGATGGAATGATGCAAACTATTTGCAGGAAGCGAAGAAATTGGGTTTGATTAGCGCCAGTATAAAGGATGACAATGCCACACGTCTGTCTAATCTTGGGATTCAGGCAGGTACAGCAAACTCTTATCTGGTTGTTTTTGATGAACGTTGGTTTAACTATTTGGCAGATGACATGAGGAATGCGCATACTTATACTCCCAATCCGGAACAACTTAGCCTGTTGGATTGGCAGGATGAGTTGTTTCGTAACTCTATCGTACAGGATTATAGTTTGAATGTTTCGGGAGGGACGGAAAACACATCTTATTTATTCTCTGGTGGATATATGAATCAGGCAGGTATCGTTACCGGTACGGGATATGAAAGATTCTCTTTTCGTGCCAATATTGAATCAAAGATAAACAAATATCTTACAATAGGTATGAATATGGCTCCTACGTATATTGTACAGGATGGTTCCGGACAGGCAAATGGTAAGGATTCCCAGGTACATCAGGCTTTGTATGCTACACCGGTATCGGAACCGGGGGTAGGATATATGACAAATGTTGATCCGAATCCCTATTATCTTTGGGCGGGAAGCACATCGAGTCCGGTTTATAATATGGAGAAAAATATCAAACAGAATAGAATGATGCGTTTGGTCGGGAATGCTTTCGTACGTATCAGTCCGTTTAAAGATTTCAGGGTGGAACTTTCTGCTTCGGCCAATTATTATGATTTGGATGGAAATGATTATAAGTACACTAGTACAACCGGTAGTTGGGCGCAGGGAGAAGGACAAAATTCTTCGGGTGGTCATAATACGGAAAGAAAATGGAATACTCTTTTGCAGGCTCTTGCAAATTATGACCATGTTTTTGGTAATCATGGAATTAGTGTAATGGCGGGTTTTTCTTCCGAACAGAGTAATCTTGGTTTCAGTACGACTCAATCTTTTAACAAACCGTTTCCCAATGATGCCATAACAGGTTCCTTTGATGGTTCGAAAGTTACGGCAGGAACTAATACGGTAACAGAGAAAACAGCCAATAAATTGTTGTCTGTGTTTGGACGTTTGCAATATAATTATGCAGAACGTTATATGTTGTCCGGTAGTTTGCGTTATGATGGCGGTTCCGTATTCGGAGCTAACAATAAGTGGGGCATCTTTCCGGCTGTTTCCGGAGGTTGGTTAGTGTCAAATGAGAAATTCTTTAAGAATTGGGGAATGTCTTGGTGGAATACATTGAAGCTGAGGGCTAGCTATGGTGTGACCGGTAATAATTCTATCAGTAACACGGCTGCTTATCCTACTTTGTCTGCAGGAAATTATGCAGGTGCCCCCGGTTATAAGGCAAATTCTTTAGGTAATGCTGATTTAGGTTGGGAAAAAACACATAGTACTGATGTTGCGCTTGATTTAGGATTCTTCAATAATAGAATTCAATTGTCACTGGATTGGTATACCAAGAATACGACTGATTTGTTATATCAGGTACCTGTGGAAGGAGCTTCCGGTTTTACTACCGTTTGGGATAATTTAGGAGATATCCATAATGAAGGCTTTGAAATCGAATTGAATACGCATAATCTCACAGGAAAATTTTCATGGAGTACGTCATTTAATATGTCATATAATAAAAATGAGGTGAAAGCTCTAGGGAAAGATGATACTCCGGTATATTCGGGATTTGATAAGAACAATCCGTCTAATATCCTGACTGTGGGAAAGCCTGTTAATACATTCTATATGTATGATGCAATAGGTGTATGGAAAAATCAAGCTGAAATTGATGCTTATAGTGCTGCTCATGGAGGAAAGCCGGTTACTTTTGAAGGAAAACAAATTGTACCGGGTGATATCCGATACAAAGATGTAAATAATGATGGTGTGTTCGATAAAGATAATGACAGGGACTATTTAGGCAGCCCTACTCCTAAATTAGTATTTGGTATGACGAATACTTTTACTTACAAAAATTTTGATCTGTCTATCTTGATGACAGCCCAGACAGGAGGAAAGATTTTTGGTGTATTGGGACGTGCCATTGACCGTCCGGGTATGGGGGCTAAAGGAAATGCTTTAGGACATTGGAGAGAGGCATGGTGGTCGGAAGATGAGCCGGGCAATGGAAAAGTACCTTATATCTTAAGTTCTACTACAGGTGCTACGTTAGACTCCCGATGGTTATATTCTTCCAATTATCTGCGTATCAAGAATCTGACTTTGGGATATAAATTACCTATTAATCCTAAATTTATTTCCTATGCACGTGTATATGTATCTATTGAAAATCTGGCAAAATGGGATAGTTATTATGGAGGATACTCTCCGGAGGCGGCTAATACGGCAGCCAGTTCCTCACCTGGAGGCAGCAGTGCTTTGGGATTGGACTATGGTGGTTATCCTTCACCGAGAATTTACACTTTGGGTATCAACGTTAATTTCTAATAAAAATATAGAGCTATGTTCAAATTAAAAAATATATTGCAATTGAGTGCATTGATGTTCTTTGTGATGTCGTGCGATGATTATTTGGAAACTCCTCCTGCTGATTTAATGACCTCTGATGGTTTCTATCAGACTCCCAGTCAGTCTGAACAAGGGGTGGTAGGTATTTATTCCGATTTGCGTGAACTTGCCAATTCAGAGTATTTATTGATGTCTGAATGTCGTTCGGATAATGCATGGACAGATCCAAGACCTAATGGGTTGAGAGATTTTTCAGAGATAAGCACATTTAGAGCTACTAATGATTTGGCAACTTTTAATAGTGTCTGGAATACATGGTATAAAGTAATTTATGATGCGAATACAGCTATTGCCAAAATAGCAGGATGTAACTTTGAATCGAATGATAAGATTAAAAAGCAGTTTATGGGCGAAGCCTATTTTCTGAGAGGATGGGCTTATTTTGAGTTATCGCGGCTTTTTGGAAATGTTCCGATTATTGATGCTCCTTTATCGCCTGGTGAAGTGAAGAAAGTACCTCAATCGTCTGCACGGGAAGTTTTGGATAATATAGTGATTCCTGATTTGATTAATGCGCAGACAATGCTTCCTTTAAAAGAAAATATGGTGGGTGCGAATGGAACTTCGATTGTATCGCAGGGGCGTGCGGACAAGATGGCGGCAGAAGCTATGCTGGCACGTGTGTATATGACTTTGGCGGGTTTTCCATATAATGATTCCGACGCCAAGATATTAGCTAAAAAGCAATTGGAAATTGTGTTGAATTACTCAAAATCCAATCAGAATAAATATTGGGCTCCGACACTTGATGAATGGAGAAAGCAGTGGATGCCGAGCACGGATTATTATAATAAATACTCTATTTTTGCTATTCAGTATCGTACGGGAGGAACAGGCAACAGCGCTTTGTTTAATTTCAGTATGGCTCTACCTTCTTCCTATACGAATAGAAGAATCTTTGGAAATGAAATTTATGTGGAAAAGAGTTTGATGTATGAATTTGATAAGATTTATTCTGATGGGAAAAAAGATGGAAGAGGGCATGGTTTTTCTGTTCTGACAGGATATGAGGCAGAGCCTAATTATCCGGCTTATACGAATACAAAAGAGGAATTGATTTTAGAAGATGGTTCGCGAGTGGACGTTTATACAAAATCAATGTTTTATAAGTTTATGCCTAGTAAACGGAAGATAGCAGAACTTGGGATGTCACTGACTCCGGAAGCTACCATGAAAGACGATAATGACTGGCCTGTAAATCTTCCTATTTTACGCTTGGAAGATATGATGTTGATGTATGCTGAGTTATTGGTTGAAGAAGGTAAAATAACGGAAGCTGTAGCTTATGTGAATGATATCCGTAAAAGAGCCGGTTGTGATGAGGTGAATACGGTAAATGCTGCAGATGCTTTGAAATTGATAAAACGGGAGCGTAGAATAGAATTAATGGGAGAAGGAGTGCGTTGGTTTGATTTGGTGCGTTGGGGGGAATGGCAAACGGAAATTCAACGTTTATTTGATAGTTATCATAATCCGGATGGTACCGATAAGAATAATGTAAAGACAGGACGTTATTTGTATCCTATTCCATTGAATCAATTAAATGTGACTCCAGGATTATATAAACAAAATGAGGGATATTAAGTATATAAGTTAAACAAAGTTAGTTTTGAAGGTGAAAAGGTAAAGAGGTGTGTCAAAAGCAATTTTTGATAATTGCTTTGTTTTGTGGCACACCCTCTTTTTATATAAAAATAGAGAAGTAGATTATTTATGAAAAATAAAAAGTTGCTTATTGCCATTCTGTGCATATTTGTGTTTGATTTGCCGGGGGCTGCTAATCGCATCCGGCAGAATTTTGACTTTGACTGGCAGTTTAGATTAGGAGAAAATGGAGATTTTAGAGAGGTACAATTACCGCATGACTGGAGTGTGGAGTTGGATTTTGATAAAAAAGCAGGAGGAGCGAGTGGTTATTTGCTGGGTGGCATAGGTTGGTATCGCAAATCTTTTATGATTCCGGCGAGTTACAAAAATCAAAAAGTTAGTCTTGTTTTTGATGGTATTTATCATAAAGCTACCATTTTTTTGAATGGAAAGGAGATTGCTTATCATCGTTATGGATATACTTCGTTTGAAACAGATCTGACCCCTTTCCTGAAATATGGAGAGAGTAATGATTTGAAAATCAAGGTGGATCATTCAGAAATTTCTCGTTGGTATACAGGTTCCGGCATTTATCGGCATGTCTGGTTGCAAGTGACTAATCCTGTTCATGTGAAAATGTGGGGAACTTATGTTACGACACCGGAGATAACTGAATCCCAGGCAACGGTCAAGATTGTCACTACTATCGAAAACTCCATGGAGTTGCCGGCAACAGTGATTGTCCAGCAACGCCTGTTGGATGGTGATGGAAAAATTGTAAAGGCAGAAGGTAAAGATGTGATGGCCCGGACTACGTTGAAACTTGATAAAGAAAAAACAGCTGACGTAGTTCAGAATTTGTTAGTCAGCCATCCCAAATTATGGGATTTGGATTCTCCCTATCGTTATACGGTGGAAACCATTATAAAAAAAGGAGGAAAGACAATTGATAAATATCTGACTCCTTTTGGAATACGTTCAGTGAAATTTGATAAAGACAAAGGTTTTTTTCTCAATAACAAACATCTTAAGCTGAAAGGCATGTGCCTTCATCAGGATGCAGGATGTTTGGGAGTGGCTGTACCGGATAGGGCTTATGAACGCCGTTTGCTTATTTTAAAGGAATTTGGCACGAATGCTATCCGTTGCTCGCATAATCCTCCTTCTCCGGAATTTCTTAATTATTGTGATTCTATAGGCTTTTTGGTTATAGATGAGGCTTTTGATAAATGGAAGTCGGGATATTATGAAGAATTTTTTGATTCTAGCTGGCAGCAGGATATCAGCGATATGGTAATTCGTGACCGTAATCATCCTTCTGTCATTTTATGGAGTATAGGTAACGAGTTAGCTGAGGCAAAATTAAAAGATGACACAGGGATTGAACGTGCCGGAATGTTGCAGGGTTTTGTACATCAACTGGATCCGAGCCGTCTTGTTATGCTCGCTTTGCAGCCGGGATTTGAAGATAAATTTGCTTCGGTGACAGATGTACTAGGTTATAATTATATGGAACCTCGGTTGATTTATGATAAAAAGAAATACCCGGAACGTATTTGCCTGATCAGTGAGAGCTATCCATATTATAGCAGCATACGCGAATTTGATTCACGTGATTATGATGAGAAAAATCCATGGAATTATGTAATGGAACATGAATATATTTGTGGCTCTTTCATGTGGGCCGGTGTGGATTATATTGGGGAGAGTTCGGGCTGGCCTAGTAAGGGCTGGCCTTCTGCTCCGTTTGACATGTGTATGTCTGAAAAACCTAGAGGAGGATATTTTCGGACTATGTGGAATGAGAAGCCTTTTTTGGGACTTTATGTCATAGATTATAATTTGGATGAAGATCCGGGTAAAGACCATTGGCAAGCACCGGGAATGGTACACGATTGGACTTTTCCTTATCAGGATGCGCGTGTCATGCAGATTCAAACACCGTCTAATTGTGACGAAGTGATGTTGATAGATCCTAGAGGAAAGGTATATGGACCTAGAAAGCCACGGGATTATGTAAATAATACGATTAAATGGAACCAACCTTATCGTCCGGGTAAGGTGGTGGTGATAGGATATAAAGATGGGATGGAAGTGTGCCGTGACAGTATACAGACTTCCGGAAATAAAGCTGTCCGTTTTACTCTGAAAGCGGATCGGGAACAGTTAAAGGCTGACGGGCAGGATTTATCTCATATCTCTTTGAATTTATATGATGAACAAGGCATCCCCATACGGATAGATGACAGACAAGTGAAAGTGACCGTGGAGGGTAACGGACACTTGATGGGGATAGATAGTGGTGAGATGCGTCGTAAAGAACGTTTTAGTAGCAACACTTTACCCACTTATTTCGGTCGTGCCCAAATAGTAGTACAGGCAGGGCGTATGCGGGGACAGCTCAAAGTAAAAGTGGAGGTCGAAGGAATGGCATCGCAGGAACTTGTTCTGCTTGTTGATTAGTAAAGGCTTTCTGATTAAAAAAGGCATTTTAAAAGTGATTTTTAAAATGCCTTTTTTAATTTTGCGGTATTATTTCGATATTAAACCGAATGAAATGAAAAATCGTATACTTTTTTTGTTGCTTTTCTTTGTTTGTCTGGAATGGAATACATATGCAGTTATTGATATACAATCTATCCATATTACATCCAGTGACGGATTGGCTAATAATACAATTAGAGATATTTTTCAAGATAAGAAAGGCTTTATCTGGATTAGTACCACTAATGGACTGAGCCGGTATGATGGTCACTCTTTTATAACATTGTTACCGGAAAAGGATAGTCCGATTTCATTAGCGGATTATCATGTTAAGAAGATTAATGAAGATAAAAATGGTTTTTTATGGGTGCTTTCTACTTCAAATGTATTTAGTTGCTATGATTTAAGACATAATTGTTTTGTGGATTTTACAGGATGTGGGGAACACGACCAAGCTTATGCCTATCGTGTGGAAACTGCCAATGGTGATAATTGGTTATGGGATGGACAAAAAGGTTGCAGAAAGATTTCATTTGAAAATGAACATTTTTCCTCTGTGACATTTCAATGTGAAAATGGCAAACTACCTTCTAATAAAGTGAATAGTTTGATTGAAGATTCTAGAGGGAATGTTTGGATTTGTACTCAGGAAGGATTGGTGAAAGTAACAGGAAACAAAATTGAAGTAATTTCTGATATGCATAATTTCAGAGCGGCATTTTCTTATGAGAACACATGCTTCTTTCTTGCTGATAAGGGTGATATTTATGTTTATGATGAGGATGAAGAACTACATTTTGTTCAAAGAATCGGAAAGGATGACGTTGACTTTCAATTTACCACCCATTTTGGCACGAAAGATGATTGGTGGATTTTTACAGCAAAAGGAAGTTACAGGTTTCGTTTATCTACCCGGCGGGTAAGATCGGACAACCCGATTAATATCCCCAACGCTCATTTTGTCAGAGATAATCAAGGGAATTTCTATGTATTTAACCAGATCGGTGTGCTGCATTATTTTCAGACGGAAACCGGAATATGTAAAACACTGTCATTGATAGATACCGCTCAGATGATGTCTGCTGTCGAGGAACACTATGAAGTAATACAGGATAACAGAGGATTGATATGGATATCTACTTTTGGCTATGGATTGTTTGTGTATAATCCCCAAGAAGATATAATCAGCCATTATACTTATCAGGAGGCTGGTAAAAATCTAGTTTATTCCAATTTTCTGCATAGCTTATTACTCGATCACTCGGGAAATGTATGGGTAGGATCGGAGTTTGCCGGTGTTACACTTTTGTCCGTATTAAGTGAAGGATCTTATCGTATTTATCCGGAACATGAGAATATGAATGATTATGTGAATGCCATACGTACAGTGGTAAAGATGCCCGATGGTGGTTTCTGGTTTGGCATGCGTCAAGGGAATGTTTACGCTTATGATAAAAAATTGGTGGCTGCATCTTGTTATAAGATGCCATACAATTATATTTATGCGGCTTCTTGTGATGGAGATGGTAAATTATGGTTGGGAACCCGTACGATGGGTTTATGTATTGACGGACGTTGGTATCATAAAATGGCGGGTGATACCTTGTCATTGGCACATGAGAATATATTCGATATTTATCGTGATGATAAAAATAGGATGTGGATAGGAACTTTTGGAGGAGGACTGAATTTGGCGGTTTCACGAAAAGACGGGTATGTTTTTCGTAAGTTTCTGACTGGATCTGGGCGTTTGCAAGAAGTCAGGATGATCACTCAGGATAATAAAAAAAGGTTATGGGCAGGAACGAATAAGGGATTATGTGTTTTTTATGGAGATTCCATCATTGCTGATGCTCATAATTATAAAATTTATAATTATGAAAATGGAGATTTGCCCGGATATGAAATTAAATGTATTTTTCGTGATAGTCAAAATCGTATGTGGATAGGAATGTTGGGAGGTGGCTTTTCTGTTTGTAGCCCTGGTGAGGATTATAGGAACTTGAAGTTTGTCCATTATTCCACAACCGATGGTTTGGTCAATAATATGGTAGAGTCTATCATCGAAGATAAGACTGGAAAAATATGGATTGCCACTCAGTATGGTTTATCTCGTTTTTCACCTGACACGGAAACTTTTGAAAATTTCTTCTTTTCAGCTTCCATGCAAGGAAATGTATATAATGAACATGGTGCTGCCATAACTGAAGATGGACTTTTGCTATTTGGAACGAATCATGGAGTCATAGTCATTGATCCTTTGAAAGTAACCTCATCTCCTATGACCCGGGATGTTATTCTAACTAATTTGAAAGTGAACGGAATCACAGTACAGGTTGGTGAGAAGGATTCTCCTTTGACACAGGCGTTAAGTTATACACAGAATATAAGATTAGATTATGACCAAAATTCATTCATTATAGAATTTTCAACATTGGATTATTCTTTGGCATTTCCTTCAAAGTTTATTTATAAATTGAGTCATTTTGATAATGAATGGAGTACCCCTTCTTCTTTGAATTTTGCTTCTTATAAAAATCTTTCTCCCGGCACTTATCATCTGCATGTAAAAGCATGTAATTCTGCCGGGATATGGAGTGATGAAGAAACTGTGCTCAATATTGTTATCACGCCTCCGTTTTGGAAAACCACTTGGGCTTATCTTTTTTATTTTTTTGTCTTTGTTATTGTGTTGTATGTTGCTTTTTGTTTGATACGGAATTTCAGTAATTTACGGAATCGCATTCAGGTAGAAACACAGTTGACAGAGTACAAACTCATGTTTTTTACTAATATTTCACATGAATTCCGTACTCCGTTGACAATGATTCAGGGAGCTTTGGAAAAAATAGAGAGCTTGAATAAGATTCCCCAAGAGATGGTTTATCCCATACGGTTGATGAATAAAAGTACGAATAGGATGCTTCGTCTGATTAATCAATTGTTGGAATTTCGTAAAATGCAGAACAATAAACTTTCCTTGATGCTGGAAGAAACAGATGTGATGGTGTTCTTTTATGATATTTATCGAAGTTTCAAGGAAACGGCAGATGACAAACAGATTGATTTTCATTTTGCTCCTTCTACGTCATCTTATAAGATGTTTGTTGATCAAAGTAAATTGGATAAAATAGTCTATAATCTTCTTTCGAATGCTTTAAAATATACTCCTAAAGGAGGAAAGGTTGTTTTTGCAATTATCGTTAATGAGGAAGTGGGGAAATTATTTATATCGGTTAGTGACAATGGCGTAGGGATTCCTAAGGAGAAGCAAGGAGAGCTGTTTTCCCGTTTCATGCAAAGTAGTTTTTCACATAACAGTGTGGGAATCGGTTTACATTTGACTTATGAACTGGTAAATGTACATAAAGGAAGCATTTCATTTGATGAAAATGAGGGAGGTGGTTCTGTGTTTACTGTTATTTTACCGTTGGATTCCAGTATTTATGAAAAAAAAGATTTCCTAGTATCGAGCAGCCTTCAGGAAGAAGCATTTGTTCATGAGCAATATGATACTTATTTAACTGTAAATCATGATTCTGTGACTCCGGATCCTTTGAATGAAAAAAAAATATTGATAATAGAAGATGATGGAGATGTGCGTAAGTTTTTAGAAATGGAACTTGGTATTTATTTTGAAATCATAAGTGAACCGGATGGGCTCTCCGGTTTGCAAAAAGCTCAGTCTTTTGAGGTGGATTTGATTATTTGTGATGTATTGATGCCTGGTATGAGTGGCTTTGACGTAACCCGTAAACTGAAACGTGATTTTGAAACCAGTCATATTCCCATTATTTTACTGACGGCAATGGGAACTTCGGAAAATAAACTTGAAGGGGTAGAAAGTGGTGCGGATGCGTACATAACGAAGCCTTTCAGTTCCAAATTGTTATTAGCACGTATATTTCAACTTATTGAACAGAGAGAAAAGTTAAAACGAAAATTCTCTAAAGACCCTGCCATGACAAGCCCGGCTTTATGTTCTACAGAGCTGGATAAGAAATTTAGTGAAAGGTTACAGGCCATTTTGGAAAAACAATTGGACAATCCGGAATTCACGATAGAGGATTTTGCATCTGCGGTGGGGTTAAGTCGTGCTGCTTTTTTTCGGAAAGTAAAAGGAGTGACCGGATATACACCTAATGAATATATGCGCATCCTTCGTATGAAAAGGGCTATGGAGCTTTTGCAGGAGGGTATATACAATGTAAGTGAAATAGCTTATAAAGTAGGAATGAATGACCCTCTTTATTTTAGTAAATGCTTCAAGTCTCACTTTGGAGCACCCCCTTCGGCTTATCTGCATAAAAAATAAATAAAGGAGTGCTTGAAAGATTATAATGCTTTCTTGTTTTTAATGGATTTATACCATAAAAAGGCGACTAGTGCGGAAAAATACCCGTTGCAGATAATTGAAAAAATCGCATCCGCTTTTTATATTGAACAAGTAGAATAACATGAACATTATTTAGAATCCGAAAGAAGAGGGCATGATGAGGTATTCCGGTTTGGTTACTATTTCTCCGTCTACTATGAGTGGCTGTACTCCGAACCGATGTGCGTAATACACATAAATGAATTCAATCCATCCTGTCCAAAATAACAAACCTCCGAATAGTTCCCAAAGAGTTGTCGAGTATCTCCTTTGGCAAATACGCCGGTTATAGCCATTATTAAACCTATTAATTCCATGAAAAAGGTTGCGTAATGCATGGTTACCGGTTCTATCAGGTGTTCCATTAAGATCATCAATGCATGTACTGGCGTCATGGTGAACAATACAATTAGGAATGAGGTGATACCGATAAACACATTTCTTTTTTTAGTTTCATTTTTTCTTCTTTCTTTCTATGTGATATGAAATTACAAATAAAGTTCCAAATATAAGTGCCGCCCATGTGATACTGATTACTATTAAGTATCGATTATATAAGTATTCCCCATCTTCGGGAGTATGGTTCAAAGTACAAAGCAAACATCGGCACAATGGATTATTTGTGTCGTGGGAACAATAGGAGTAAATAAGAAATGACAGACTACCTATAAGTAGGGTCAGTACTGCCAGAAGCTCTATCTTTCTATGATGAAGTGTCTTGTTCACAGACATTTCATGATGTACCAGTTTAACCATGCTTGCTTTTTTTGCAAAATTAGTTATAGAGGTATATACTGACAATACCTATTAATGGTGATAAAATCCAGTTTTATACCTAAAAATAAGTACTTGTGTACTTTATTATATATATGATTATTAGCAATAAAACCCCAATTTTTAGGTATTGTGTACCCTTGGTAGTAAGGGTAACTTTGCAACAGTTTTTAAAACATAAAATAATAACTATTAATCAATAAAACAAAAGTATTATGAAATTGAAAAACTATTTAGCGATGATGGCTATTGCATTGTGTGCAGTAGCATGTAGTGACGATGATAATAAAAAGGAAGATACCGTGATCCCGGCTCAGGAGGTCGCTGGTACTTACAATGGAACATTATCACTCTCAGTATCAGGAAATGATCAAGGAACGTCAGACAGTCAGGTGAAAATTACTGCGGAAGAAGGAGGAACTGTTCAAGTTCTTCTAGTTGGTGGTGCTGGTGAAGGAATGATGTCATTGCCGGATATTGCTATACCTGGAATTAAAGTACAGACCTCCGATAATGTTACTTATACTTTTCCGGAAAGCGCTATTGATGTAACTGTTGGTACTGTAAAATATACAGGAAGTTTACAAGGAACGATTAAGGATGAAAAAGCTGATCTGATCTTTACACTAAAGCCGGGAGCCATGCCTATGGCTATTACTGCGACTTTTGTTGGCACTAAATAGCATGAAAAAATATCTCTTTATTATATCCATGCTGGGAATGATGCTTTTGCCATTTTCGGCATGTGATGGTATTTTGGAAGGAATATATGATAGTCCTGCTGCTTCGGATAGTAATGAATTCGGTTTCATAAGAACAGACCCTTCTACCCATTCGGGTACTATTTATATTGATGCTACTGATTATAGACGTTGGACTTTTATTGATTTCCATACACAAAAAGTAGATTCTGTAAATGTGACGGATTCTGACCAGAAAGAACCGGAGGAATGGGATATTGCTGTCCATCGTTATGATGTTAAAACCAATGCTGGAGCAGTATTGGAAACCGGTTTCACAGGTTTTTCCGCTTTACAGAATGCGAGTGCGATGCCCGAAGGAGCCTATGTGGAGGATGTTTGGACTACCGCTAAGATAGCCATTGATATGTCAGGTATGATGGATGGCAATATTGTTTATATGGAATCCTATTATAATGAAGAACTATCCAAATGGTTGAATGTTGATAAAAGTAATATGCCACCTACCTATACTCTTTCAAACAAGGTTTATATGGTAAAGCTGAAAGATGGAACTTATGCGGCTGTTCGTCTCACAAATTATATGAATGCTAGTGGTGTAAAAGGCTTCATGACTATTGACTATATTTATCCGTTTGAATTGTAAACCGACATACGATATGCATAGACTACTCAGAAACGTGTGCTTGATACTGTGTTGGCTGATGGCGATACCAGTATCAGCACAACGAATTATTTCGGGAACTGTATTTGATGAAAATAAAGAACCTCTGATGGGAGCAACAGTCTCCGTAAAAGAAAAAGTAACTTTGGGAACCACTACGGATACACAGGGAAAATACATATTGAAATTACCCGATAATAGAGAATATACTCTGCAGGTTTCATACATGGGGTATATCTCGCAAACTCATAAAGTGTCTGTCTGCAAAACAGGTAAAGTTGATTTTATACTGAAAGAAGATGCTGTAAATATGGAAACTATAGTTGTAACAGGAACCCGTACTCCGAAACTCCTGAAAGATGTTCCCATTGTAACTCGTGTCATTACTGCCGATGAAATAAAAAAAGTAGATGCCACCCATATTGGAGATTTACTTCAGGCAGAACTGCCGGGAATTGAATTCTCTTATTCCATGGACCAGCAAGTTTCTCTCAATATGCAAGGATTTGGTGGAAATGCTGTACTTTTTCTGGTTGATGGTGAGCGTCTGGCAGGTGAGACTTTGGATAATATAGACTACAACCGATTGAATATGAGCAATGTGGAACGTATTGAAATTGTAAAAGGTGCGGCTTCTTCACTCTATGGTTCGAATGCGGTAGGAGGAGTGGTAAACATCATAAGTAAAGTGCCTGCGGAGCCTTGGACTGTGAATCTCAATGGACGTTACGGGGCTTATAATGAGCAGCGTTATGGAGGAACAATAGGTTTCAATGTTGGAAAATTCAATAGTGTGACTAATGTACAGCATACCCAAGTAGATGAAAAAGATTTAGCAGATGGAAAAACAAATGAGGAAACGGAGGATTGGGCATTTAAAAAGGTGTATGGTGATAAAACTTGGAATTTCAAAGAACGTTTGGTCTATACTGCTAATGACCATCTGAAACTGACGGCACGTGCCGGATATTTTTTTCGTGAACGTGAGAAGTCACAGACTAGTAAAGACCGTTATCGAGACTTCAGTGGTGGGGTGAAAGGAAATTATGTATTGGATAAAGATAAGGATCTGGAAATAGCTTATTCTTTCGACCAGTATGATAAGAGCGACTACTTGCCGCAAGATGCTAATGATGTACGTGATTATAGTAATGTACAACATTCGGTTCATACTTTTTATAATCATACTTTTGTCGGTAAGCATATTCTCACCGTGGGTGGTGATTATATGCGTGATTATTTAATGTCCTATCAGTTTGCCAATAATGGAAGTAAACATCAGTATACAGTGGACGGCTTTGCACAGTTTGACTGGAACCCGACGAAATATTTCAATGTCATCACAGGATTACGTTTTGATTATTATTCAGATTCCGATATTAATCATTTCTCTCCCAAATTAGGACTGATGTATAAAATAGGAAACTGTTCATTGAGAGGTTCTTATGCCGGTGGTTTCCGAGCTCCTACTTTGAAAGAAATGTATATGAATTTTGATATGGCAAGTATTTTTATGATTTATGGTAATCCTGACTTGAAGCCTGAAACCAGCCATAATTTTTCTCTTTCGGCAGAATATATGAAAGGTCGTTATAATTTGACGGTGACAGGTTTCTATAATGTAGTTGATAATCGTATCACTACGGCGTGGAGTGAGGCGTTGAAAGGGCAGGTATATACCAATATATCAAATATCAGGATATCCGGTGCCGAGGCAAATGCTTCCGTCAAATATCCTTGTGGACTGTCGGCACGTTTATCTTACGCCTATACACACGAGAATATAAAGAAAGGGCAACCTGTCATTTCAAGTACTCGCCCGCATACGGCTACTGTCCGTCTTGAGTATGACAAGCATTGGAAGAACTATGCGTTTAATATTGCTTTGAACGGACGTTTTCTTTCCAAGGTGAATACGGAGGAATATACGTCGAACACTTCTTATGAAGAAACTGAGAAGGTGACCTATCCGGCGTATACAATGTGGAAGCTTACGTTGTCTCAAAAAGTATGGAAAGGTGTTGATATGACTTTGGCGGT
>ENA-OWOU01000444-OWOU01000444.1-gut-metagenome-genome-assembly--contig:-NODE-444-length-26319-cov-17.905228_pt1 | contig 26319 bp, 18 predicted proteins | sample MGYA00248248_ERZ651801 | MGnify/ENA primary metagenome ERZ651801 (study PRJEB26908, sample SAMEA4031710) | gut metagenome | biome: gut; feature: normal infant; material: stool | place: China | collected... | reverse complement strand
TTCTCATAGGCGATAACATTTTGAGATACTGAGCTCGTTAAACAATAATTGGGAGGCTCACACGCTGAGACCTCTCATGCTATAAAGATAGGGGTGGGCTTGACTTTTTCTTATTGCACTGGCATATAAATCGTGATTTATATCTATCTTTGAACCATAATGAGATATTAAATACTTTTGTAAGTGATTGGAGTTTATAAGAAAGGAAGATGTAAAAATAGTAAACCATATACAAGAGTACGACGATATGATAGGTGCAGAAACATTGCATCCTTTGGTTAATGTCGTTAATTTTTCCAAACTGCCGCCAATACGAAATTATAAGATGTATCGTTTGTTTGGCTATTATGCTGTCTATTTAAAGGGGGGGCAGTCGGCTAAACTGCATTATGGGCGTGGTATGTATCAATATAAAGAAGGAGCATTGGTATTTTTTGCTCCGGGGCAGGTAGGAGGTGCAGAAGGTGATGGCGAATACCATCAAATGACAGGTTACGTTTTAATGTTTCATCCCGATTTACTAAAGGGGACAGCTCTTTCGCAAATCATGCAGCAATATTCTTACTTTTCTTACGATATTAACGAAGCTTTATTTCCAACGGAAGAAGAACGAAATATTCTTATTTGTTTTTTGAGCATATAGAAAAGGAATTACGCAATCGGGATGAATGTAGTGTTTCTATAATTATTGACTATATTAAGTTGATACTTGATTATTGTGTACGATTTTATGATAGACAATTCTCGACTCGACAGGTTCAGAACAAAGACGTTTTGGTACGGTTTGAACAAATCATAAATAATTATTTTCATTCGGGGGATGCAATAGAAAAGGGAGTGTTGACAGTGCAATTTTGTGCAGATAAACTATGTCTATCTACAAATTATTTTAATGATTTGATACGTAAAACAACCGGAGTGTCAGCCTTGAAGTTGATACATCGTCAGATGTTGGATATATCCAAAGAGAAATTATTGGGGACAAATAAAAGAGTGAATGAAATAGCTTGTGAATTAGGATTTCAGCAATCGCAAAACTTTAGTAACTGGTTTAAAAAAATGACAGGTTGTACTCCAAATGAATATCGGCATGTGAAATATTGATTTTGTGTTAGGTTTAGTCTGTTTTTTGTCTATATATCCAAAACGGACTAAACTAATTTTATTGGCTGCAATTTATAATGTGCTGGCGAAAAGAAAAAATAGTCTTCTTCTTTTCGCCAGTTTTACTTTTATGATTAGAGGGCTTTTGTTACCTTTGCGCATGAAGCCCACCACAAAGCGATTTTCTTCGTTTTTTTTGTTACTATTTTGTTACCCTCTATTAGTAATATGTGGGTTTTTCTTTTGAAAATCAATCTTTTATGCTATTGTGTATATAATATGTGGCAAAACATCATCAATAGTTATCAGTTGTGGAAGAAAAGAAAAAATGAGATGAAAAATTAAGTCGCAACTATTTACTTTGTTATACGTAATGCTTGGTATGGTAAAGTATATAGTTGCGTTCTATTAAAAATGAATTTGCCGTATATATCTCTTAAAGATTTCTTACGAAACCAGTAAAACGTTTCAATCCTTCTGCCAGTGTAGTACGTGGGCAGGCGATATTCCAGCGCATGAATCCTTTTCCTTCAGTCCCATACATTGTTCCTGCATTGAGCCATAATCCGGCTTCGTTAACCAATCGCTGTTCGAGTTCCTGCGAGTGTATGCCGAGTCTGTGACAGTCCATCCAAACGAGATAGGTTCCCTCCAATACCGTGATAGGAAACTCGGGCAGATGTTCCCGACAGAACTCCTGCATATAGAGAAAATTGGCCTGTAAATATTTGATGAGTTGGTTCAGCCACTCTTCCCCTTCGTTGTAAGCTACTTGAGTCGCAATTACACCAAAAGGATTGACATCACATACTTCGTTATCGTTAATGGCCCGGTCGATTTTCGCTCGACGGTCAGCATCAGCACAAATAATGTTCGCAATCTGTAATCCGGCAATATTGAACGCTTTACTGGGAGATATACAGACTACAGAATGGTGACGGAAATTTTCTGAGATGGAAGCAAACGGTGTGTAACGGTACTCTGGAAAAACCAGTTCGCAATGAATCTCATCCGAAACGACCGTAACATCGTGTCGAATACAAATTTCACCAATACGTACCAATTCTTCACGTTTCCACACCCTTCCGGCAGGATTGTGAGGATTGCACAGCAGCATCACCTTCACTTTCGGATCAGCAGTCTTACGCTCTAAATCTTCATAATCGATGGTGAAAGTATTACTTGCAAAGACCAACGGTGATGATACCATTTCACACCCATTGTTACGGATTGAAGAAAAGAAACAATTATAGACCGGGGTCTGCACCAATACCTTATCTCCCGGAACGGTCAAAGCCTTGATGACTGCCGAGATGGCTGGGACTACGCCCGATGTGTAAATTATCCATTCACGGTCAATCGTCCAACCGTGACGACGTGCGAACCAGCCTGTAACAGCCTCGTAGTAACTGTCGGGCACACGGGTATAACCGAAAATGCCGTGTTCTACCCGTCGGCGTAAAGCATCGACGATAGCGGGAGCTGTACGGAAATCCATATCAGCCACCCACATCGGCAATACATTTTCGCTTTCTGCGCTATCCCATTTGTAGGAATCGGTTCCCCGTCTTGAAATTTGTTTGTCAAAGTTGTATTTCATATCTTCATCTTAATCGGTAAAACAGGTACGCTCGTCCCGGAGACGGATTTCACAATCGGCAGGAGCCTTGATGTTCTCATCTATGGTTATGGAACCGAATTCGTCAGCCACAATGCATCCCGACATCGGGTTCTTGATATTTGTAATAGCTCCGTGAATATCGGCCTGCAACGTGCTGTACTCAAAGGCACGGTCGCAGTCAGGTCCGAAGGTACAGTTTTCAAGAATAAGGTCGTGTGCATAGCAAAGCGGTTGCTCACCGGTAATGTGGCAGTTGACCAAACGTAGATTCTTTGAATGCCAGCCGAGGTATTCGCCGTTGAGTTCGGAATCGTAGATGGTCACATTTTCCACTTCCCAGAAGGCATCCTTCGTTGTAATCTTTGCATGATGAATCTCTACATTTTTCACGTACTGGAACACATACTTGCTGTTGCTTTCCAGTCCGTCCACATAAATGTTGTTGCTGAACATGAAAGGATAAGTTCCGCCGTGCAGCTTGAGATTCTTGATGCGGATACCATTACAACGCCAGAATACTTCGTCGGCATCGTTCATCGTTACGTTCTCGATATCTATTTCGTCCATTTCACGGAACATCTTCGGTGCGTCGATAATCGTGTCGGTCATCTTCAGGTGATCGGAATACCACAATGCCGAACGCCCTCCGACATCGAAATAGCAACGGTCGATTTTGAAACCGTGTACATGCCAGAAGGGATAGTTACCCTCAAAGCGGCAATCTACTGCTTCGATATTGCTACATTCTTTGATGGCCGATTCACCGGTACGAATAATCACATTTTCCAGACGGAGGTCGTGGGACTCGAACAAGGGACGCTCGCCCCCGAATTCAGCATTTTTAATCAGTTTCATTTGATATATTGTTTTAGTTGTCAGTCATTATTAATTTTAAAAGTCATGTTCACATTGCTGCGTCCGCGAACTGAAGCCAATCCGGATATAGGCAATTCCTTTTTCTTGAAGTCTTCTATTTTAAGTATTCTTTGAAAAATTCCTCCAGTTTATCGAATGGAATAATGTCTGTCCGGTCATACAAATCCGTATGTACGGCCCCGGGAATAATCATCAGTCCTTTATTGTCGCCTTTCAGCTTCTTGAAAGTATTTTCACTAAAATAGCGGGAGTGAGCTTTTTCTCCATGAATGAGCAACACGGCACTGCGGATTTCATCGGCATACGCAAGGATAGGTGCGTTGAGAAATGCAAGATTGGAGGTTTTGTTCCAGCCCAAACCGGAGTTGATGGAACGAGGATGATAACCTCGTTCGGTCTTGTAATAATCATAATAATCCTTCATGAACTGCGGCGCATCACCGGCAGGTTCCGGGTTCATCACGGTGCGGGGATAAGTGTCGGTACGGTAGTCTTCCGTGCGCTGGGCGTTAAACTCCTGACGCATTTTGTAACGTGCATCTGCATTGTCAGCGGCATCGAAGTAACCGTTTGCTGTACAGCGGCTAATGTCGTACATTGTGGAAGCTACCGTTGCCTTGATACGTGTGTCGTTGGCAGCCGCATTGATAGCAAAACCACCCCAACCACAAATGCCAATGATGCCGATTCGTTCGGCATCCACATCCGGACGTGTCGCGAGGTAATCCACCGCTGCCGAGAAGTCTTCGGTGTTGATGTCCGGCGAAGCTACGCTGCGAGGCTGTCCACCGCTTTCACCAGTAAATGAAGGATCGAAAGCAATCGTCAGGAATCCTCGTTCGGCCAATGTCTGGGCATACAGCCCCGACGACTGTTCCTTTACAGCTCCAAACGGACCGCTGACAGCAATAGCAGGCAGCTTACCTCCGAAAATCGTTTTCGGTGCATACAGGTCGGCAGCGAGCGTGATGCCGTAACGATTTACGAAAGTCACTTTGCTATGGTTCACCTTGTCGCTCTTCGGGAACGTCTTGTCCCATTCCTGTGTCAGATTTAACAGTTCCATATTTTTGTGAGTGTTTTGTGCCGGGCTTTCCGTCAGCCCGAAAAGGCAGAGAAAAGCAGTCATTAAAATAGTTGTACGTTTCATAACCGAGGTAATTTAAATTTTTATTGTTTTTTTTCATAGTGCAAAATTACAGTGAATTACAGGAAAAGCCGGTAGATGGATTACAGATTGTATAACCTCAATTACAGACATCATTTTACATGTGTCTCATCCAACGTTCCTGCTTCAGGCGGACAAGGAAAATCAGCCCTCTGAAACACAGCTCGATGCACATGGCAATCCATACACCTTTCAGACCTAATGATGGGGCGAGCAAGGCTGCTAATGACAGACGCACCGCCCAGATGCTGAAGAAATTCATCAGGCACGGAACAAGTGTATCCGCTGCTCCGACAAAGACACCGTAAGCGACAATCGAGGCTGCAAACATCGGCTCGGCGAACGCTTCGATGCGCAGTGCCATCACGCCCAATTCCCGAATCTCCCTGACGGGAGTCATCAAACCGATAATTTGGGGGGCGAACAGATACATGAGTATACCCATTAACCCCATAACGGTCATACCCATAAATATGGTAATGCGAGCGAAACTTCGGACCAATTTCCGGCGACCGGCACCGATACTCTGCCCAACCAGTGTCGTGGCAGCATCGGCAATCCCGTAACCGGGCATATAGCAGAGGCTTTCGGCTGTAATGGCAAATGAATTGGCTGCGATGGCGAAGACGCCCAACGGAGCCACGATAACTGTTGTCATGATTTGCGCACCACAAATGACGATATGCTCTATGCCCATCGGAAGACCGATACGGAGTGCCTTTTTCAGGATCGCTGTTTCCAGTAGGAAACTCCCTTGTTCTCCCGTCAGTTTTAATTTATCAGAACGGGTCCAAAGATACCACATGAGTATCCCGGTGACTACCGCTTCGGCGGCAACCGTACCCAATGCCGCACCTTCCACGCCCAAACCTGCACCCGGCATCGTGAAAGAGCTTCCCAATACATACCATTCGCGCGAAGGGAAAATCAGAAAGAAATTAAAAATGACATCCAGTACACACATCGCTACACCTGCCATACTTGGCACGTGCATATTGCCGCTGCAACGCAACATGCCACCTACAAGAAAATTCATCTGCAAAGCAGGAAGGAAGAGCGAGAAGATAAAAAAGTAAAGCGATGCATCCCGACGTATGGAAACATCACCTCCCAACCAACTGGGAAGCATACCGCTAATTGAAGCACCAAGTACAGCCAGCAACAGGCTGAAAACAAGTGTAGCGGTCAGTGACTGTCGTAACACGATACGCGCTCCCTGCATGTCACCCGCTCCGATTTTATGCGCCACTTGTACGGAGAATCCCGTGGCGGCCGCCACACACAGCCCCCAGAAAAGCCAGGTGGTTGTTGATACCAGCCCAATGGAAGCTGATGCCTTAGCTCCGAGATGTCCCACCATCGCTGCGTCAATATACTGCATGACAATGGAGGACAGTTGTGCGATGACAGCCGGAAGACTGAGTTGTACGGCTAGGTTTAGCTGTTGTCGCAGCGTCATCGGTTTACCGTCGCGTATCAGTCCAAGCAGAGTGTTTGTCTTGTCAGCCTGTGCCCTCATCCATTCTGTTCTTTGATGAGTTTGAATACTTTTTCGTAAGTGAACATCCGCCAAATCCATTCCAATGGACCGGATTGACAGTAATGTGGCCAGATTTCTCTGAAAAGAGCTTGTACAGTCCATACTCCGGCAGTAGGCATGGCACTCGTCGTTTCAATCGGAAGAAGGGAATACAACGAGGACGCCGGAAAGTTGGTCAGTGCGATGCCCGGTAGAACCAATCCGCGTAACCCGTTCAGTATGGTGTACCGTTCGGATGACCTGACAAGGATGACAGTATGGTTGGTTAGTGATTCCGATTCCATAGGCTATCACTTTTCGTTCCTGTCGATATCTCGGATATGCCTTGCCGGTACACCTCCTACAACCGTGCTGGCCGCCACGTCTTTCGTCACCACAGATCCGGCGGCGATAATGGCGTTGTCACCCACGGTCACACCCCGCAGGATGGTGGAGTTGGAACCTACCCATACATTTTTGCCTAATCGGATAGGCGCCGGATACATCGCCCCGCGGTCTTCGGGAGCCGTACCGTGATCGAGCGTGGCAAAGACCACATTATGCCCGATAAGACAGCTGTCGCCCAACGTCACACCGCCATGATCCTGGAAGTGGCAACCGGCATTGATAAAGACACGACGCCCGATGGTAATATTCTTGCCGAAGTCAGTGTAGAACGGAGGAAACATCTTGAATGTTTCGTCCACAGGTTTACCGGTCAGGCGCGACATGAACGCACGCAATTCTTCTTGTGAATGGTACGAGTTGTTTATCTCACAGGTAACGCGCCGGGCTTCATCGCTCATTTCATCCATCAACTGATAGATTTCCGGTGTATTGAGTGCACCGCCGGCTTCAATATGATTCAGAAAATCATCTAATGTCATAATATTCTCTTTTTTCCTATACTTGTTTACTCGTTTCGTATGTCTCTTGCGATTTCGGGTTTCCTTTGATTTCTTCCATGTGCCATACACCACTGCGAAACAGCGTACCCTTTACCATCGGTTTTTCCAAACATCCATTCGCTTGTTGCGCTTGAAATAGGTGACAGACCGCCCCGTTATCTGTACGTTCTTCGTAAAGCACATACTTATTACCATTTTTCTTGGGAACCGGATCGGACTGTGTTATGGCAGGTATTCCTATAACAAATAAACTTGCAATCATGATGACTGGTATACGTTTCATTATCACTTGATTTTATTAAGTTTTGAATTCCAGAATCTTGATGCAAAGATAAGTACATGACTGAAAATACAGCGTAGATAAATTACAGATGTTATAACCCTAATTACATGATTTCCGGAAAGAATAGCATAAATCTGTAGCCAAGGTTGAAACAATGTCTCAACCTGTTATTCTAGAAAATGATAAGTGTAGAATTTGAAATTTTAAATTGCTGTTAAACAGGAGGGGATGTGAGAATTATAGCTGCGCAATACCCCGAAATTGAGCGAGTGACTACACTATCGGCATCAGTTATGTTATTTTTATCAATAGTAACCGGAGCGTATTTGTAACAGATGAGAAACTGAATACTGCAAGAAATTATCATGTTGCCTCTTTGGTTGAAATAGTGCTATGAAATAGAGATTTTAACCCATCGAAAATGGCAGGAAGAGCAATAGTGCCATGCACCTCGTCGGGAAATTTTTTATAAACGACATGCAAATGCTTGTTTTTCATTTCAGGGATGATCTTATTTTTTAAGCTGTCGGCCAATGAAAACTGAATAAGTTTGATTGCAGGACGTTGGCGGGTGGCGAAAGCAACATACAAATGTTTGCCGGAGAAGTCTTTTTGATAAACATTCTTTGCTGCTTGTTGTAGAAAGACTCCTCGGTCCCACCATAAACTTGGGTCTATTGCTATATACGAGTCAAAAGACTCGGGATGATTTGACAGTGTCTGTAGGGTAAATAAACCTGCGTATGAATGTCCGACAAGAAAGTTTGTACCGTTGGCAGGAACTTTATTTTCTACTTCCAGACGTAGTTCCTCTATCAGAAAGCGATGGAACTGTTCTGCTCCACCACCTGCCGGCTTATCATAGGGACAAATGGTACCATCCCGGCGGGCGGCTGAGCAGGTAGGAGTGAAATCTCTGGTCCGGTCTGTGTTTAAAACTGCAACAACGATGCAAGGAGGTAAGTTTGAGGTTTTAGAAGAAGAGAAGAAACGCGTAAAACCAACCACGGAATGAAAGAAGGAATCTCCATCCAATAGATAAAGAACCGGATAAGCCTTTCCTTTTTCACCAGCTTTGGTCTCAGGTACATAAATCCAATATTTTCTTTCTTCATTCAGTATTTCAGAAAACAATGTATGACGCGTTCCGATATAAATGGAATCTTGTTTTTCTGCGGAGAGGGGGAATATCCATCCTATTTGTATAAACAGTATTATATAAAGTATCTTCATTTATTTGTTTTTTGGGGTTGCAAAGTTCGATGAAAATATGGATATGGACAATCCCTATTTTTAGGTATTTCAGAATATTTCCGATGGAAATTTCCTCTATGTCTTATGATTTTGTGGAGGTGGCACCGGATGCATCGGAAGGAATTGATTGAACCGGATTTTTAAGTAACTTCTTAGGGAAATTCATTAAAATATCCTATCACTTCTAACATTTCCCGATTAATTTTGTATTTTTACAGACATACAAAGATTAACTGTAACAAGATATGATTATTTCTGTCGTCTTAGTATCTATGATGGTGGTTTTCGTAACAGTTTATCATTTTGTTACAAAGCCGAAAAAGCAGCAAGAAAAGATTTATTCGGCGATGACCACCGATGAGCTTATCAGGTTCGTGCAGTCCATGCACTGTGAACTGGTGAAGAGAATTGATGCTGATGCCATTATCATCGGTTTTCAAGGAGGTTATTTTCATTTGTTAAGAGAAAAAACAGGTCAGAATATTCAGTTATATTATAAAGATTTCTATGCATGTAGCTATGAACAGTCTAAAAAAATAGTTTTTGACATTAACAACATTAATTGCCGATACACAGCTTGGACTTGCTATTTGCGTAAAAGTCATGAGGATGGAGAAAGTGAAACACCTTTTACGGCTTGTCTGTCTGCCTGTCTGTTCTTGTCGGGCAGTGAAACTCAGTTAAAACAACATTTGCGGGTATTGCTTGAGTCATCTTTTATGATAGCCCGTAGTTTTAAAGAGTTGGCAGAACAATCTGCTTCAATACAAGACATGTTGGTGAAAAAAGAATTCGAAAATCGCTTGGCTTTGTTGAGACGAAAATTGGAGATTGGACATGGTAAGCTGTTGGAACCTGTCGATGTTTCCCGGCAAGATATGGATCAGATAGAGGATATTCTTTCTCTTTTTGGTACAGTGAAACAGGAAGATATAAAGGGAATGATACTGGTTTGCAATGGGCGGATAGAGAGGCGTACCGAATTATTGTCTATTCTTTCTTTTCGGTTGAAAGATGCTGTGATGGATGAAAAAGGACAAGCGGGAAAAGATGCTCTGATCTGTATCATACTTGCTGAAGGGCAGTTGGTGATTGCGTTGGAAAAGGCTGAAGGCAGTAATGAACGGTCCCTTTATTATAAGTTGTCGGCTATGCGGACGGACAGGGTGGACGCTTTTTTCGATGAAACCCAAAAAGGCAGAGTATTCAGTAGTATGATTGAGGTAAGATTGACAACGGATCATGATGATTATTGGGAGTTGAAATATATGTTGGACGATGCTAAAGAAAAAGCGGCAAACAAACAGTTTGACGAACTGACGGAGGAACAACAGGCGTTGCTGGCTTATACCGAGCCTACCTTGCAGACTACTATTTATTGGGGGAAGAAATTTTTCAGGCAGCAATGTTATCTTCAGGCGTTGGGGTGTTATCTTTCTATTTTTCGGTATTATCAAGTCCACTGGACGGAATTGCCGGAGCGTGGCAAGGAAGAATATTATGTGATTTGTTATCATATCGGTTTTGTTTATCTCACATTAGGGCATTTTGAAAAGGCTTATTATTATTTGACTAATGCTAAAAGAAATTCATCCATTCATGCGATTCGTGATTTTACCAACTGTCTCGTCGAAATGAAGGATACAGGAGCTCTTGAGTATATTTATTCTATGGTGAGTTTGGTTGGCAGTCAGATAAAGACGTATGGTGATGAAAAGAATACCTTGTTTCCACTTTATCATTTTCTTCGGCGCAGGGCAGCACAAGTATTAGTAAACTTGAAATATTATTCGCAAGCTAGGGAACTGCTCTATCAAATGCTGGGAGAGGAGGAGAATCGTGAGTTTGCGGAACGGGAATTGCAGTATCTTGAGAGTATGGGTGCAGGTGATGATGCGAAGCGGAACGAGTGAGAAGAACGTGAGGAGGTTGAATGAAAGTTTCATGGAATTTCATAATGGGATGTTGCTAGGAGTAAAGCAGAAATGTGGAAAATGTTCTGTAACATGGGCTGCTCTTCATTGAACTCTGTGATACCTATTAGTTGTTGTATATCATTTTGTTGAATTGAAAATAGCTAACCCCTTTACCGTCAAAAGATACTTTTGTCGCGGATGCTTGGGATTATTAGGGTAGAGAGGAGCAACAAAGCCATTTTGAATAGCTGGTGTCAAATAGTTGGCAATAATAGTGGGGCGGTGAGTTGTTCGGTACTTGTTCGATTGATTGTTGTGGGGTATTGATAATTATATATCTATTCTTTAACTCATGATTTTCTCCCATCATCAGATTTCTGAAAAACAAATTCAAAAAACTCATATCGGGTTCAACCTCTTTTCGTACATTTCTATAATTCGCACGAATCAGCGCATTGCGGGAGTACCAAGAGTTGTCGGCAAACAGATCATTGTTCATCCTACAAAGAGATGATATAGTAAGGTAAGTGGAAAATCGGGATATCAGCCGATATATTTGAATGAGTGAAATTGTCAATATTGGAAGATATTATTTAACTGCTCACATTCTAATATAGATTTATGCGCATTGCAGGTGAAATGCTATCTTGTAAAAGTGCGTATTACAGGTAGTAAATGTGGGTCTTGATTTGCGTATTGCAGAAAATATCATTAAATTTGCATATGGATGAGATGATAAACATTGAATGATATGATATTCAAGCGTAAATTATATGACAAACTGCTTGTCTGGAAACAGCAAACGGCAGGCACTAAGGCGCTTCTGATAGAAGGCGCCCGACGGATAGGTAAATCCACTCTTGTGGAAGAGTTCGCAAAGAATGAATACCGGAGCTATCTTATGATAGATTTCAACAAAGTTAGTGACTCGGTTATTTCGGCCTTTAACAATTACATGAATGATCTCGACACCTTTTTCCTTATTCTTTCTTCGGAATATGGTGTGAGGCTTTATCCAAAAGAATCCATTATCATATTTGATGAGATACAACAGTTTCCGAAAGCCCGGCAAGCGATAAAGTATCTGGTTGCAGATGGACGGTTCGACTATATAGAGACGGGCTCGCTAATCTCCATAAAGGAGAATGTAAATGATATTACCATTCCTTCTGAAGAAAGGACACTACTTATGTACCCCATGGACTTTGAGGAGTTTGCTTGGGCTATGAATGAAGAGCCATTGATGGCATATATTCGCCAATGCTTTGATAAAAAGGTACCTTTGGAGCAGGGGATTCACGCCAAGGCTATGCTGCTGTTCCGCCAATACATGATTGTGGGCGGTATGCCGAAAAGTCTGTCGGCGTATCTGGAGAACAACCGGAACTTCGAAATGGCCGATATGGAAAAAAGAGACATACTGACACTGTACCGGAATGATATAAAGAAGATAAAGTCTGGCTACAGGTCGAGTGTACTAAGTATATTTGACCAGATTCCGGCTTTTCTTTCTCGTTCCGAAAGACGTGTAGTGATGAATCGCATTGAAAAGGGGGCGAGCTTTCCAAAATATCATGATACTTTCTTTTGGCTCTCCGATTCGATGATTGCCAATGAATGCTTTAACTGCTCGGACCCTAACGTGGGACTTTCACTGAATGAGGACAGAACATATGTGAAATGTTATATGGGGGATACGGGACTACTTATCAGTCATACATTTGATGAAAATGAGATCTCTGACGGAGAGCTTTATCGGGAAATCTTATTGGGAAAACTTTCGGTGAACGAGGGTATGTTCTACGAGAACGTAATTGCCCAGATGTTGGTGGCTGCCGGGCACAAACTGTACTTCTACACGCGATACAATCAAGAGAAGCATCGCAACGACATGGAAATAGATTTTATCCTGTCGAACCACAGCAAACTGAGATATAAAATATTTCCGATAGAGGTGAAATCGAATGATAAATATTCCATCCGTTCTCTTACCCGGTTCAACGAGAGTTTTCGTCAGCGTATAGGAGGGAGCTATGTGATTCATCCTAAAAACCTGAGTGTAAAGGAAGGGGTGGTGTATCTACCTGCCTATATGACTTTCTGTTTGTAAGCATATTCATTCTTTTCATACCGTTACACTCTAAATTTATGAACGAATACGTAACTAAAACTTTTAATTTCAAAGAACGCTTATGTAACAATAGAAAGTTATAAGCAAATATGCCCTCATGCTCTCATTATGTATATAATCCATTGATAATGAGCTTTAAATGAATGATGGTAGCATATTTTTGAAGAAACAATTTGCTCTCATGCTCTCACTGTTTAATTATACTGATTACTATCTAATATTCTTATATTCAATGTGATATAGCTGAATTCGTTTCAAAATCACTCAGATGAGAAAAGAGTCTATTTTGCCGTTTTAGGTGAAGAAAAATGGCATAATGCCTACAAGATCCCTTTTATATACACGAATCTTATCATATTTTGCTAGGAGAAACAACGGTAACTACTGCATTTTAGGGAGTTCTTGATAGTTTATATAGAGATCATTATATGATAATCGGTCATTCATATTGCAGTTCTTTACTATGGGAAATTGCTTAATCACGTTTGTGGTTAGACTTAATCACACTTGTGATTAACTTTAGTTACGTTTGTGATTAGAGTTAGTCACACTAGTGAGTAAGCAATTGCGAATAATAGAAAGAACAAATAGGAAAGTACGTTGAGTAGAACTTATCAGCATGAAAATGTAATCGGATGTTTGTAAAATAGAATATACTGTGATGAAAAAGCTCAAAATGTGATGGTTGACAAACTTTTGAATTAAGACTTTGTATGTGCTCATGTTGTTGGTTATCAGATATATATACTCTTCTTGTTTGTTCTGTAGAATGAGGGCATGAGGGCAAAGATACTTTTTGAAATATGCTATCATCATTCATTCAGTATTCATTATCAATATGTTAACTTCTTAGTGAGGGCATGAGGGCATAATTGCTTATAACTTTCTATTGATATTGGTGTTATGTTGAGTCGATTTATTGTGAAATACAGAAGTGTTTTTAATGCTTGTGGTAGCAATTATTAAAAATAATCGCTAAGAAACGTTTTTCCTATTTAAGAAATTATTATATTTGTACCGACCATTCTACTATGGCGTAGTAGAACGTTACATATTTTAAGAAGCGTTATTGAAATTATCTTCTATCGTCAAACTTCGCAACTTTGAACTGTACCTGAAGATGATAACAACAACGCTCACGTCTGTGTTATATACCTGCCATTACTGTGGCATCTATATATCTAATGGCGTGGGTGGCTGTTGTTTATCTAGGTACAAGGCAATGCGAAGGCCCGATGATAAGATAAACAAGATACAGCCCTCACGCTTTTTTTATTAACCGCCGAACGGAGGAGGGGGAGTTAGGCAAAGTCTTTTGACAAGATAGACTGATCTAACATTTACAGACGTATGAAAACAACACTACAAGCGGGAATGCATATCCTTATTTCCCGTTATCTGTCAAGTCGAGGTTGCGGAGACACAGTATATGTCACCGGACCGCCAGGAATCTTCTGCCCACAGACGGCAATTATAGCATCTTTTTTAAAGTATTCTATGTTACATAATTGGGGCGCATAATGTCTGAAATAAAGTCTTTGAAAAATTAAAATCAAAAGTTATTGTACGGAAATTATGGAAACAAACAATATGGAAATGTATGAGGCTCCTAAAGTGGAGGTCATCGAAGTAGAAGTGGAAAAAGGATTTGCAGTAAGTGGTGGAACAGAAGACTATGACCCGCAGCCTTGGTAATTGAAATAAATAATTTAAAAACATACACGTATGAAAAAGATATTGTTCACATCTTTGACTGCTCTTGGATTAGGAATAACCGGTTGTTCCAATGAAGATTTGGGCGTGGCGAAAAGTGGCGTTGATGAAGTATGTGCCACTATGGGAGATGCTGAATCGCGTACTGCTATGAATGGCAATTCTGTCGTTTGGAGTATAGGTGACGAGATTGGCATTTTTGTAACGAATGGAAGTTCTTCTACTTACACTAACATAAACTATTCATTATCCAGTGGAGCCGGGACCAAGAACGCAGGGTTCTCAGGAGTACTGGAAGGTGAGAGTCCTGTAAAGAAAGCTGCTTTTTATCCTTATGGCAGCGATGCTTCTTATGATGGAAGTAAAATATCATTAACGTTGAAGGATACCTATAATTATAAGGAAGGAGAAAACAGCAGTGCTCTTATGGCTTGCCAAATAAATGAGAGCGCACAGGATGTCTTGGCTTTTAAAAATGCAGGTGCCTTGATGAGCGTAACTGTCAATAATATCCCGAAGGACTATACTTGGGCGAAATTGACTTCTATGACCGCTCAAGGAAAAACTACTGTTCCAGCCATTGCTGGAAATGCACAAATAGCATTCGCTGATGGTATCCCTACATTGATAACCACAGAAACGTCAAATTCCTCTTCCATAACTATAAACTTTGCTGCCAGCAGTGACGTCGTGACCAGTAAAACATTCTATTTCCCGTTGCCTGTAGCCGAGTATCCTGCCTTGGAACTTTCCATTGGTAATGGCGCTACAAGCCAGGTCTTAAAGACAAAAGCTTTAGATGCTAAACGTAACGAACGTTATACCACAACTATAACGTTGGACGAAGTATCCGGAAGTGTGCCGACAACAGTTCAAAGTGTATCAGCGGTAGCCGATGCTTTAAAAGAAACCAATTCTGTTTCTGTGGCTGATGTGGCTTCAACTGAAACCAGTCCTACGGTTTCAATACCGAAAAAAAGTACACCGGCAGAAAATGTCAGCATATCCTTTGAAAATATTTCTACAACAAATGCTGTTGCCATTAAAGAAGAGAGCACTGGTACTGGTGGTACAGCTGCACCTGAAAACGTATTGGTATCCGTACCGCAATTAGATACTGCGCCTAAATTTGAGATAGATCTGCCTTCTTCTACCGTAACTTTGGCTGCCAATGGCGAAACTGCTACTTATGATGAAGTAACGGCAACTACTGCTGCAAACACATTGGTTCTTGGTAAAGGAGTTACTGTTAATACATTGAAGGTAAAAGCCGGTAATGTAAGAGTGAAGAGTGGTGCCAAAGTAACAGCCATCAGTCGTGAAAGCGGTAACACTTCAACTGTCATTATTTATAAAGAAGAGGGTGCTGAATTACCCAATCTGTCCGGTAATGATGCATTTGAGGTAGTTGATGCTGCCGTAGCCGACTTGCAAAATGTCGCAAAAAATGGTGGAACTTATACTCTTGCCACAGACTTGACGGGAGATTTTACTATTTCCGCAACGAATGAAGTTATCATCAATTTGAACGGTCATAAAATTACCAACAAATCTGGCGATACATTTACCGTAAACAAGGATAGTAAACTGACCATTAATGGAAATGGTACAGTGGATAATGTAAGTCACGGGAAAGCTTGTATCTATAATAACGGTACAGTAATTCTTAATGGCGGAACCTATATTAGAAGTAAGGAAAACGGTCAGAACTCAGAAAGTTCAGGTGGTAACAGCTATTATAATATTCTGAATCATGGCGAGATGACGATTAATCCAAATGTGGAGATATCGCAAAACGGGCATTATTCTTCGATGATAGCCAATGGGTATTATGATTATACCAATAAGAATCCGCGAAATGGATATGTAAGCGGTACTAATCATCAGAATCCTTCACTTATCATAAACGGTGGTACATTTGCCGGAGGTCTTAATACCATTAAAAATGATGATGGAGCCCAGCTTGTCATCAACGACGGTACGTTCACCAATATGTCTCAGGCAACTGTACAGAATCATCATGTGGCTGAAATCAAAGGAGGTACATTCAATACGACTGGTTCCGCTCAGTATGTGGTGGATAATGAAGGCCATAATGGTGCAGCCAATGACTTGGGACAGATGACTATCAGTGGTGGAACACTGAATGGTAAGATCTATGTGGTTGGTGCAGGTGCATCGCTGGCTGTTACCGGTGGTACTTTTTCCGACCCGTCCGCACTTTTATACTTAAGCGGTAATGCTAACGTGAAGATACGTTTGAATGGAGACGCTACTTGTAATGGCTTTAAAACGCAAAGTGGACAATCTGTAGAATTGGACTTGAACAACCATGTGCTTACACTTGCTAAACCGACCGTTGGCTCGGCTGACACAGAAACGAACAGTTGTCAATTGTTGAAAGGTTCTACCGTTACTATGAAAAACGGAACACTGGCAAGTGATAATGATAAAATTATGATTCAGAACTACTGTAATTTGACGTTGGATGCTATGACAGTGAGGGGGCTAAATGCCTTATATGTATTGAGTAACAATTGTGGTAATATTTTAATTAACAATACTACGATTAATGCCGGAACTGGTGCATATGCATTTGATGTTTGCGGCTTTTCAACCTACACTGACGGAGTTAAAGTAACTGTTAAAGGTACTAGTATTATTAATGGTAACGTGGAATTGTCAAAAAGTACCGGAAACACCGAACCTATGGAATTAAATATTGAGGGTGGTACTTTTAACGGCAATTTGGTTGTTGATTCATCGATAACAGATGCTTCCTCTATCATTAATGTAACAGGTACTCCTTCTTTTACAGGAACCGGTTGGGATAGTTATAAAAAATAAGAGAATTATTTGCTATCATGTTATTAGTCATGGCAGAAAGTGATTTGTAATAAAAGAAGGTCGTCCTGTCTCGAAAGGTCGGGCGGCTTTCTTTTTTTAAGATTAGAAGATTATGAAACTTAATCCCCATTTCAAACTCCGCTCCATAGCCGGAGAAACAATAATTGTGAACCAAGGTGTTCCCGATACTGATTTGACCCGTATTATTTCCTTTAATTTTTCCGCTTGCTTACTTTGGAAACGACTTTCGGGAAAGGATTTCACTTTACAAGAGGCAGCCTTGGTGTTGGTGGAATCTTATCATATTCCTCAAGAGCAGGCCGAAAGAGATGTGGTGATTTGGGCAGATGCACTAAAAAAATGTTCAGCCTTACTTGATTGATATAACAATGGATATAATACTCGATAAACCGGAGCAAATGCTATTTGCCTTGCTCCGATCCGCGTTGAACAGCACAAAGCCGGTTAGTGAAATCCTTTTTACCGATATATCTCCTGCCCTTTGGCAGGCGTGTTACAAACTAGCTTGCACTCAGGGAGTGATGGCCTTGGCATGGGACGGAATACAAACCCTGCCGGCCTGTTTGCAACCCCCGAAGGCTTTGAAGTTAAACTGGGCGATGGCGGTAGAGAACTATGAAAAACGCTACCTGCGGTACTGCCATACCATAGCCGAACTTTCAGCTTTTTATAAAACGCATGGCATTACCACGGTCCAGTTGAAAGGAGTGGGTCTCTCCACCTATTATCCTATTCCTTCGCACAGGGAAGGGGGAGATATAGACATCTTCACTTATTCGGCAGACCATTCCCGGAAAAGTGATGCCGAGGCCAACCGGCTGGCAGACCGGTTAATGGAAGAAAAAGGAATAGAGGTAGACTTTGAACACTCCGAAAAGCATAGTATGTTTTACTATAAAGGTATTCCGATAGAGAATCATAAAACCTTCATTAATTCGGAAACATACCGTATAGCGGTGAAGATGGATAAGCTCCTTCAAGAACTGCTACAACCCGTATCGGCGGAATTGGACGGAAAATGCTCCATTTTAATCCCATCTTCCACCTTTAATACCGTATTTCTCGCTTTTCATGCCGCCCAGCATTATGCACGCGGCCTGGCACTTCATCATCTTTGCGACTGGGCTTGCCTGCTGAATAGATACGGCCTGCATATTCCTGAGGAAGTGACGGATATTCGTTTTAGAAATATGATATTGGCAATGACCCGCCTCTGTAATGATTATTTAGGAACTTCCGTTCCTGTATATGGAGGAGAAGGGTTGGCGGAGGAAATCTTGCGGGAAATCATCCGGCCACCCTATACGATGTCAGTTCCGGCGAAGAATAAATGGGGCATTCTGGTTTATAAAACCAAACGTATGCTGCATACTCATCGTGCGTGCAACAGCGTGTTGCGCATTTCACTGTGCAAATGGGTTGGAAATTCTATTCTGTTGCATCTGCGCTCTCCCCATACCATCTTCCAGACGGAACGAAAATAAGCGGTTTATGTTGAAAAGAATCTGCCGTTTGTTGTTGCCTGATGAAAGGAAAATGGGGATAAGGGTGGTTTGTGCCGTATTTCTTTGCGCATTACTTGACTTTGCCGGACTCGCTGCCCTGTTGCCTGTCTTGTTTTTTCTGTTGGATGACGGGAGGGATAAAGATGCCGCCCTGTTATTTTGTCTGGTGGCAATAGTCTTTATTTTGGTGAAAAACGCTTTGGTAGCGGGGCTTTCACGTTTTCAAAACCATTTTCTGATGTCTCTTTACCGTCGGCTCAGCTTTTCTCTCTTTACTTCTTACTATCAACGGGGGTTATTGTTTATACGCAGCAGGGGGAGTATCCGGCTGGGATATGAGGTAAACTATATCTGTTATGCTTTTTCTTTAAACCTTCTTTCTCCCTTGCTTCGCATGACAGGAGAGCTGCTGCTTATTTTTTGGGTGACGGCAGCTTTGTTGGTTTACGCTCCGTTGACGGTACTGATGCTGTATATTGCCTTTCTGCCTTTCATGCTGATTTACGGATGGGGGATCAGGAAGCCGATGCGCCGTTATGGTGAGCAGGAGCAGCAGGCTCGTCGTGAGCAATCCCGGCTGGTCACGGAAACGATGAAAGGGTATGCCGAATTGGAACTGAATGCGGCGTTTCCTTTTCTTCAGCAGGCATTCGCCCAAAGGGTGAGGAAAATCAGTGAGAGCCGTTTGAAACTGGAAACGATACAGCATCTTCCTCTTTGCCTTTCCGAAATGGCGGTCATATCGGGGCTGACCTTGCTCACCGTTTTCGGAACAGGAGATATCAAAGCGCTGGTAGGTGTCTTTGCTGTGGCGGCTTTCCGGCTGTTACCCGCTTTGCGCGGCATCTTAGGTGGTTGGACACAAGTACAGAATGCGGTCTATTCTCTGCGGATTATAGAGGAAGGATTGGGGGATAAGGGGATAGAAGCAGTTTCTCCATCATGGGGGCAGGAAGCATTTTCTTTTCAAAAAGAGATACGGATAGACCACCTCACCTATGCTTATCCTGAAAGTAAAGAGGTTCTAAAGGACTTTTGTTGTACTATTCGTAAAGGGGAATATGTAGGTATCTGTGGTGAGAGTGGCGTGGGTAAGTCTACCTTGTTTTATCTGCTTTTGGGATTTATCACTCCGGATAAAGGCGCTATTCGGATAGATGGCAGGCCGCTTGCCGATGTGCCGAGGCAGGAATGGCATCGCAAGGTGGGATATGTGCAACAGGAAGTGTTTGTGCTGGATGGGACCTTGGCGGAAAACATTGCTTTGGGATGCCGGTCTATAGATAAGGAACGGGTAGCGGAGATAGTGAGGAAGGTGAGATTGGATGCTTGGGTGGATGAATTGCCGCAAGGAATGGATACTCCTTTGGGTGAAGGAGGAGGAAGGCTTTCGGGAGGTCAGAAACAACGGGTAGGCATCGCCCGTGCTTTGTATAAGAAAGCGGAGGTGCTTCTACTGGATGAGGCTACTTCTGCATTGGATAATGAGACTGAACGGGCTGTCAATGAAATGCTTCTCGGTCTGATGAAGGAGTGTAGGGGGCTGACTGTTCTCACGATAGCCCATCGGGAAAGTTCGTTGGCGTATTGTCATCGTGTAATCAGATTAAATGGAAAAGACAATGGATCGAATTTATAAAATAGGTGGCCACTGTTTCGCATTGCCGGACGAAAGGTTGATGGAGGCGGTGGATGGTATCAGCGGTTTCAAGCCTTTTGTTTGGCAACCGGATCTGGTTTCGGCAAAAGATGTATACGAGGGCGCTTGGTTGCCGGATTTTACTGTTTGGGAAGGAAACAGTTGGGATTTTCCGGCTTTTAAGAGAAAGTCCTATGGGTTCGGATATGAAGATGTAACCGGTACTTTCGGTGTGAGTGGGGATAGCTTTTTGTTGGAACTGGCTCCGCAGGGAGAACCGTCGCTTTATCTCCGGACGATGGGTGGAACTGGGAGAGGTATCTGTTTATATGGTCATTATTCTCCCCGTCTTTTGAGGTTTGCCTTATGGATGGGGTATGGCCTGATGACGGTACGGAAAGATACGGTTGCCTTGCATGGCAGTTGTATTGTTTATAAGGGGAAAGCGGTTCTTTTTTTAGGTGAAAGCGGAACCGGCAAAAGTACCCATACCCGTTTGTGGAGGGAAAATATAGCAGGAAGTAAGTTGCTGAATGATGACAGTCCCATTGTGCGTTATGAAGAGGGGGGCGTGTGGGTATATGGCAGCCCGTGGAGTGGGAAGACTCCTTGTTATAAGGCGGAGCGTTATCCGTTGGCCGGATGTGTACGTTTGTCACAAGCACCGTATAACAAGATACGGAGATTGAACACTTTGCAGGCTTATGCAGCTTTGCATCCGTCTGCTCCTCCTGCATTTGCATACGAGGAGGAATTATACAGTGGGGTTTGTAGTCTGTTGGGAAAGATGGTTTCATCCATTCCTGTTTATCATCTGAAGTGTTTGCCCGATGCGGAGGCGGTGAAATTAGTATGTCGTACTTTACATGGAGATGGGGATGAAGCGGATAGCGAATGAATGTTTCTTTGCGTGGGTGGAGTCGGAAATCAAAAGTGGCAGGAGTGTGAAGTTCCGGGTGAAAGGTAATTCCATGATGCCTTTACTGAGAAATGGGAAGGATGAAGTGGTGGTGGGGCCGTGTGATAAGGAGGAGTTGAAACTTTTTGATGTCATTCTGTTCCGGCAGGCAGACCGGTATGTATTGCATCGGATTATTCAAAAAAGAGGCAGTCGTTATTTGATGCAGGGAGATGGCGTCTGTCGTTTTTATGAGGAATGTGAGGACACGGATATCATCGGGGTGGTGAGAAAGGTATGCAGGCCTTCCGGAAAGAAGATTGAAACGGATTCCATGTGTTGGCGGTTGGAAAGCCGTTTGTGGTTGGGGCTTGGTGGATGCAGAGGAATGGTGCTGCGTGTCCTGAATAGATTGGGTTGTTGTCTCCTTTTTTGATGAAAACTGTCAGCTTGGAAGGAAATATTATTCATAAAGCAGGTATTTCTCTCTCATCTTTTTGTAGGCTTCCAGTTCATTCTGCCATCCTGCACGGATTTCTTCTTCACTGGCTCCTTTCATGATTTGTTCCCTTACGGTACGGTTCCCTATCAGCAGGTCGAACCATTGCGGGCGGGTAAAGAACTTGTCCGCTTTCCCAAGGTCTTGATAAGCTTGATAATAGGTGATGATGTATTTTAAAGAGAATCCTTTCGGGGCGGTGATATGGCGGAGATTATTGCCATAGCAGTATTGGTTTTTATACATCGGATTCTTGTCAAAGCCTTCCAGAGCTTCCGGTCTGAAAGAAAAGGAGGAGATGCGGATATCCGGTGAACCGATTACTTGAAAAGGATAAAGAGTGCCTCTGCCTACACTGATGGCTGTACCTTCAAACGGACAGAGCGAAGGATATAAGGCAATTGCCTGGTCGTTGGGCAGGTTGGGAGAGGGTTTTACCGGAAGCGAATAGGGCTGTCCGTGTTTCCAGCCTTTCACAGGGATGACGGTCAATGTGCATTTTTCGCCATTGGGCAGCCAGCCTTCGCCATTGATCATTTGAGCCAGCTCGCCTACAGTGCAACCGTGTAAAATGGGGATGGCGTGCATACCCACAAAACTTTTCTGGTTTTTCTGTCGCACAGGGCCGTCCACATAATCGCAAGGATTGGGCCGGTCTGTGATGACCAGTTGTTTCCGGTTCTCGGCACAAGCTTCCATTACATACTGCATAGTGCTGATATAGGTATAGAAACGGGCGCCTACATCCTGAATGTCGAATACAATCAGGTCTATGTCCTGTAGCTGTGCGGCAGTAGGTTTCTTATTTTTACCGTAAAGGGACAGGATGGGTATTCCCGTGCGGGTATCTTTTCCGTTCCTGATGGTTTCTCCGGCATCGGCGTCACCCCGGAAGCCGTGTTCGGGAGCGAATACCTTTTTTATTTGTATATGCGCTGCAAGCAGGGTGTCCAACAGATGGGTTTCTCCTACTTTGGAGGTTTGGTTTACAACCAATGCCACACGCTTCCCTTTTAATATAGGTAAGAGACAGTCCATCTGTTCGGCTCCGGTGATAACCTTTTGCGCGGTCACGGCGTTGCAGATAAACAAGAGGCAGTATAGGAAAATGTATTTTGTTTTCATGATATGTGGCGATTATTTTGTAATATTGCACAAAAATAAGAATTTAATTGAGAATGGACGCACTTGCTATCATTAATAAATATTATCCTGAAGATAATGAACTGAAACATATCCTGCTGGCGCATAGCCGTTCAGTGGCCGATAAGGCGTTATGGATTGCCGGAAAGCATCCGGAATTGAATCTGGACAAGCAATTTCTGGAAGAGGCGGCGATGTTGCACGATATTGGTATTTTTATGACGGATGCTGAGGGCATTTGTTGTTTTGGATCTTATAACTATATTTGTCATGGATATTTGGGGGCTGATCTGATGCGGAAAGAAGGATTTCCGCATCATGCATTGGTCTGTGAGAGGCATACGGGAGCGGGTATGTCTTTGCAAAGTATTATTGACCAGCAGTTGCCTGTTCCTCATCGGGATATGGTTCCGGTTTCGTTGGAAGAACAGGTTATTTGCTTTGCCGACAAGTTTTTCTCAAAGACGCATCTGGACAGGGAAAAGAGCGTGGAGAAGGCGTTAAAGAGTATTTCACGTTATGGGGAAGATGGGATAATCCGTTTTAACCATTGGTGCGAATGTTTCTTGTAAGCCTTAAAAATAAATTAAATATCCGCTAAATAGTTCATTATTGGCGGATAATGCTTAATTTTGCCCCTCAAAAGCGTAAATGATTTGTGAATGACGCCACTAAAACGACATAGATTTATAACATTCCTACTACTATTTGCATGCCTGTTGCTTTCTTTAAGTACGGGTGCTCAACGCAGAAAGCGGAATTCTGCATCCGGCAATGATTCCCTGAAAGTAGACAGTACTTTGGTAGATACGTTGTCTATTGATACGGTTGCACCTAAAAAGAAGCAGCCGTTGGATGCGCCTGTTATTTATGAAGCAAATGATTCTATCGTATTCACTGAGGGCGGATATGCCCATCTGTATGGTGACGGTAAGGTGAACTATGAGAAAATTGAGTTGACCTCTGCTGTGATTACAATGAACATGGATAGCAGTACGGTGTATGCCCGTGGTGTCCCCGACTCGGTTGGCGTGGAAAAAGGTACTCCTATCTTTAAGGATGGCGAGACTCCGTATGAGTCAAAAATAATGCGTTATAACTTCAAGTCGAAAAAGGGGTTCATTAATAATATCGTTACGCAGCAGGGGGAAGGATATGTAACCAGTGAGGAGTCGAAGAAAGGCGCTAATGATGAACTTTATCTGCGTCACGGACGATATACTACGTGTGATAATCACGAACATCCTCACTTCTATCTGAAACTTTCCATGGCGAAAGTGCGCCCTAAGAAAAATGTGGTTTTCGGTCCTGCCCAGCTGGTGGTGGAGGATGTGCCGTTGCCTCTTGCCATCCCTTTCGGATTTTTTCCGTTTAACAGCAGTTATTCGTCAGGATTCATTATGCCTACATACGGTGATGAAATGAATCGTGGTTTTTATTTGCGTGATGGGGGATATTATTTCGCCATCAGTGACCGTATGGATTTGAAAGTGTTGGGTGAGATCTTTACGAAAGGTTCATGGGGGCTGTCCGTGCAGTCTAATTATAACAAGAGATATAAATATAGCGGTAATTTCAATGCCAGTTATCTGGTAACGAAAACCGGTGAGAAGAATATGCCGGACTATATGGTTACAAAAGATTTCAGAATTGCATGGAGTCACAGACAGGATGCCAAGGCTAGTCCTAACAGTTCTTTTTCGGCTAATGTGAATTTTGCAACCAGTAGTTATGACCAGCGTAACCTGAGTAGTTTGTACAACCCGCAGCAATATTCAAATAACACCAAGACGTCTAGTGTGAGTTATTCGCGCAATTTCCCCGAAATAGGATTGAATCTGTCCAGTACATTCAATATCTCTCAGAATACGCGTGACTCTTCTATCAGTGTGACGTTGCCGGATTTGAATATTTCATTGAACCGTATTTATCCGTTCAAGCGTAAGAAAGCGGTAGGTGATGAACGTTGGTATGAGAAAATCTCACTTCAATATACCGGTCAGATGACGAACTCGATTAATACCAAGGATAATCTGATTCTGAAGCAGGGCTTGAATAAATGGACTAATGGTATGCAGCACAAGATTCCTATCAGCGCTACATTCACTTTGTTTAAATATATCAATGTTGTGCCTTCTTTCAACTATACCGAGCGTTGGTATATGCGCAAGGTAGAACAGAGTTATGATCCGTCGGCACCTAATAATGTGCGGAGAGATACAATCAACGGTTTCAACCGTGTGTATAACTATGATTTGAGCTTGCAGGTGAATACCAAGATGTATGGTTTCTACAAACCGTGGAAGAAATTGTTTGGTGACAAGATTGAAATGATCCGTCACGTCTTTACTCCTTCGGTGAGCATGAGTTATGCGCCGGACTTCAGTACGTCTAGGTATGGATATGTGGGAACGTATACTTATACTGATACGGATGGAGAGGTACGTACTCAGACTTATAATCCATATGAAGGTTTGCCTTACTCTTTCTCGCCCAGTGGTAAATCCGAGAATTTCACTTTCTCTATAGACAATAATGTGGAAATGAAAGTGAAATCCGATGCGGATACTACCGGAGTGAAGAAAATCAGTTTGATTGACCAGTTGGGGGCCAGTATTTCCTATAATGCGGCGGCTAAAGAGAAACCTTGGGGAAATTTGAGTATGAATCTGCGCTTGAAACTGACCAAGAGCTATACTTTTAATATGAATGCCCAGTTTGCTACTTATGCTTATGAGTTTGATAAAGACGGTAAGGTAGTGGAAGGTAACCGTACAGAATGGTCATACGGACGTTTCGGCCGTTTTCAGGGGTATAGCGGTTCTTTCTCGTATACATTGAATAATGATTCGTGGAAAAAATGGTTTGGTCCGAAAGATGAAAAGGACAGTAAGGGGGATAAAGACAAGAAGAATGAAAATCTGGATGAGTACAGTGATGATGACAATGAAAACAAGGAGGAAGAAGATAACTCCGGCTTGAGAAAGACAGAGAAGGCGGCTATAGATCCTGATGGCTATATGGCTTTCAAGATGCCATGGTCATTGAGTTTGAGTTATAGTTATAGTATTCGTGAGGACAGAAGTAAGCAGATTAATATCAAGACGATGCGTTATCCTTATTCAATAACCCATTCATTGAATGTTTCCGGTAATGTGAAATTGGGTAGCCGCTGGAATGTGAATTATTCTTCGGGATATGATTTTAATACGAAAGAGATGTCAATGACAACGGTCAATATCAGCCGTGACCTGCACTGTTTCAATATGAGTTG